>ENA-UOJE01000984-UOJE01000984.1-human-gut-metagenome-genome-assembly--contig:-C23-NODE-984-length-27910-cov-6.358140_pt1 | contig 27910 bp, 28 predicted proteins | sample MGYA00242341_ERZ723888 | MGnify/ENA metagenome assembly ERZ723888 | reverse complement strand
GCGTCATATATGTCGCCTATAAATCTTGCTCCCTTATACCCTGCAACATGCTCCATATCCATAGCCGGAACCGACGTGCCAGTATGCCGCGAAATCTGCTCGTTGAGTTTGCTTATGGTGTCAATTGAAGATGCCAACTGCGGAAAGCCCTGCAACTGTCGCAATATGTCCAAAGCCGAGTTTAGAGCATCAAGACCTTCATCATTCAGCGGAAGATGCGTAATGCTGAAATCAGGGTCTTCATATTCATAATATTTGTTTTCCCTGACAACTATCGGGGCATTATAGCCCAAGCGGTCGCTGCGCATCAATGAAAGGTCGTTCTGAAATGTGCGACGGCTCACCGGATTGCTTCGACCCTCAAATTCCGCCAGCGCATCGGTACAGGCATCTATCAGGTCGTTGATAGTCCAGCGGCGATAATGGTTCTGGAGACACTTGTCAATAGTGGATATTCGTATGAGAGTGGCGCGATTGATAGGCATAATCAGATATTTTTTTACAAAAATAGCAATTTTTTTAATAGTGCGCAAATCCATTGCGCACCGTCATCTCAACTTTGCGCTATGATTATAAACGGACAAACAACATCGGCTGAGATTTTCACCGATAATATAGAACAATCAGCTCTTGACTGGATAACGGAACTCTGTAACCACCCGGCAATGGAGGGCGTGCCTATCGTGCAAATGCCCGACGTTCATGCCGGGAACTCATGTAATGTAGGCACAGCCTATCCAATCGGAATGTATGTCAATCCCGACCATGTCGGAGTTGACATCGGTTGCACGATTTCGATGCACCGACTTTCGTTTGCTGTCAACCCCACCGACTTTCCGTTGCTCGAACATCGTATCCGCGAGGCTATCCCGACAGGTACAGATATTTGCGCAAAGAACTCACTCAATGAAAAAGAATTGTTCCGCTTTCTGAACTCACAGTATCAGAAGGCCCGCTCCGCTGCTCCTGACCTTGTCAATGATGCTCCTCGCATAGATGCACGTTTCATCACCGACTTCTGCCGTCGCATAAAACTTCAGGAAGGCATTTTCTATAAAAGTCTTGGAACACTCGGTGGCGGCAATCATTTTATAGAATATGGTGAAGACACCGAATCAGGTGACGGATGGCTGACAATTCACTGTGGATCTCGAAATCTCGGAGTCAAGGTTGCCAATCACTGGCGAAATATTGCGCATAATCCCAAACGTGCGAAATACATTGGCTATCTTTGGGGCGACGCTTTGCGCGGTTATCTCTCCGATATGATTATCGCTCAGGCATACGCTCTGTATAACCATCAGATAATTCGTGATCGCATTTTCGCTATACTCAAAAAGCTGTGCAAGGCCAAATGCACCGAATCCATCTTTACCACCCACAATTATATATCCGTGACAGATGACGTGCCTATGCTGCGCAAAGGTGCAATCGATGCTTCGGAGGGTCGTAAAGTGGCAATCCCGTTTAATATGCGCGACGGCATTGCTATCTGTATAGGAAAAGGTAACAAACAGTGGCTCAATACCGCTCCTCATGGCGCCGGACGTATTATGAGCCGGGCTCAAGCCAAAAAGCAAATATCACTGACTGAATTTGAAAATTCAATGACAGGCATCTACTCATCATCAGTCTGCGCCGGTACTCTTGACGAATCACCGATGGCATACAAACCCACCGATGAGATACTTGAACTTATCCGCCCGACGGTTGAAGTCATTGCTATGATAAAACCTAAACTCAACATCAAAGACAACGGAGAATGAAACACTATATACAGATTACAGCCGGACGGGGTCCGGTGGAATGTGCCAGAGCCGTCACACTCGTGGCTCGTGAATTGTTCAAAGCAATCCCTACACTACAACTTACTGATAGCGAACCTCACAATCAGGAGGAGGGATGCTTTATGTCAATGACATTCGCCACAGGAGAAATGATTTCATCGTCTATAGTTGAAGCGTGGCAAGGAACGGTGTTATGGCGTTCAACCAAGAACCCATATCGTCCGGGGCATAAGCGTAGTAACTGGTTTGTCGGCGTCAACTTCTTTGATGAAGTGTCGCTTCCCAAAATTGATGAATCAGACATCGTTTATGAAACCTGTCGATCTGGAGGCAAAGGAGGCCAGAATGTCAACAAAGTCGAGACCTCAGTCCGTGCAATTCATACTCCATCCGGACTGTCCGTGAAATGCTCTGACGAGCGCTCCCAGTCGCAAAACAAAACACTTGCAAGAGAACGACTGCTGTTGAAGCTCCGTGAGATTAACGAAAAAACTCTCGCCGATTCCCAGTCACGCCAATGGAGCAATCACGACAACCTTGAACGTGGCAACCCCGTCAAAAAATTTTCAGGACCGCTATAATTTTTATATGCTGTATCGGCTTTTGATACAAATGGGGCGTAATTTTGTACCGTAAATCAAAGAAATATCAAACAATGAGAGAATTAGACCTTCATAAAGCAAAAAACACTGACACATCAAAACAGAAGAATGATGCAAAGAATGCTAAGCCCAAAAGCGTTCTGGAGGCGTTTGAGTATATCGTTGAACTTGCCGAAGATTCTAATCTCGACAATGACTTTCTCGACAAGGCTTCAGCGCATATAAAATACGCCGCCCGAAAATTGAAACTTACTGCTATTCAGGTGGTTTTACTCGCCATGTTCGTTGACAGAAGTGAGGATAGCCGTATCATGATCTCGGAAATTGCCAAATATGCCGGATGCCGCACAACCAAGATACTGCGTCTATCAGACGACATTGACGTTCTTGAAGCCAAGCACTATCTTCGTGCATCACGCAGTCGCAAATCATTAAGCTACCGCGTTCCCGGGGCAGTTCTGAAATTCTTGCGCAAGAATCAGCCATACATCCATAAAGAAGAACCTGTGGCTGATACTCAGACTTTCTTCGATAGATTCGACAAACTGATGAACGAAAAAGATGATGATGAACTGACCCACGATTCTTTGATGGAGCAGACAATGGATATGCTTGTGGAAATCAAGGATACCAAGTTTGCCACGGAGTTGCGTCGCTGTGGTTTTGGCGATGAAGACACTTTGTTGTTTGTCTTTATGGCTCATTTATTTGTGGAAAATGACGATGACAATATTGGGTTCCATGATATTGACGACATATTCGATGACAATGAAATTCCGAGTTGGGTAAAACGGGAATTTCGCACCCGTGAATCAGAACTCTTTGAGAAAGAGCTTATCGAGAATGTAAATGAAGACGGCATGGCCCGTTCTGATGCCTTCAAACTGACTGATAAAGCTAAAGAGGAACTCCTTTGCGAGCTTAATATCAACGAAACAGGCAAATCTGTCAAAGGACTTATAAAAGCGGAGACTCTTGCAGAAAAGAATCTTGTATACAACACTTCTGAATGTGACCAGATAATGGAACTGTCATCCATACTTTCAGAAAGACGGTTCAATGAAGTGCAGAGCCGTCTTCGCACAGCAGGCATGAGGCCCGGATTCTGCTGTATCTTCTACGGCGCTCCCGGCACAGGTAAGACCGAGACTGTCTATCAGCTTGCGCGACAGACCGGTCGTGACAGCATGCGCGTCGATGTTGATAAGATAAAGAGTTGCTGGGTAGGCGAAAGCGAGAAAAACATCAAGGCTCTTTTTGACCGCTACCGCAACATCTGCAAAAACTCGAAGCTCGCACCGATACTTCTTTTCAATGAGGCTGACGCTGTGTTGGGTGTCAGAATGGAGGGCGCGGCAAGAGCAGTTGACAAGATGGAGAACTCCATTCAGAACATAATACTTCAGGAAATGGAAACCCTCGAAGGCATTATGATAGCCACCACCAATCTGACCACCAATCTTGACAAAGCATTCGAGCGTCGCTTCCTTTACAAGATACGTTTTGACAAACCATCTGTTGAATCACGGGCAAAGATCTGGCAGACAATGCTTCCTGACCTTTCGGAACACGATGCTCAGACTCTTGCGTCACAATTCGACCTCTCTGGTGGAGAAATAGAAAACATTGCCCGCAAACATTCTGTCAATGCCATTCTGAAAGGCAATGATTCTGTTGATGTTCAGGAGATAATAAACTCATGCCGACATGAACGACTATCTCAGAACAATCGCCCCAAAGTCGGTTTCTAATATTTATAACACACAAAAACTCCCGTATAATCAACATGAATTATACGGGAGTTGTCTTTATGGGACGAAAAGTGCAGCTATTTCCGTCAATCTTCTATTATATAATCCCTTGTGCCATTTGCCTTTGTAGCGGCAATGAGAGGTATAGGCTTTGAAGATGTTGCGGTCGCCGCGCTTCAGCTTTTTCAGGACGGTGGATTTGTTGACTACACCGGGCCCGCAGTTGTAAGCGAGTGCGCCGAGAAGAACGGAATCCTTGCCGTATTGGGAGTAGAGAGCGCAGAACTTAGCGAGGTCTTTTCGGAGTAATGCGTCAGCCTGTGCCTCGGTGAGTTGACAGCCTCGGCGATAAGGTTCGCCCGGCTGGACTTGATGACCGTAGCCAACGTAAGGCCAGTGCTTTGGCTTATGGAGCGTCTCAAACTTTTTGATTATCAGAACTGCCCGCTCAAAGAGCGGCAACTCCATTATACTTCGCTTGGCGGCGAAGGTTGGCGTAGTGACCGCGAGGGTCACTAACGCCATGAGGAATATCAGGATTTTCTTCATAAGCCGATGGGTGTTATGGTTCCGGGATTGACGGGGTTGATAGTTCCGGGTGTTTTGCCGCCATCGTCGCCGCTGTCTTTGCTATTGAACTCAAAGGTCTGCTGCCACGGGGTCGAATTGAACGAATCTTCCACGACTATTAGAAATTTATGAGCCTCAGATGAGTTGGCGGTGTAGTTCAGGCGGAAGGTCTTGCTTTCGAGGAGCACGCGGTCGTTGTTGACCAGCACGGGACCGTCAACAAGTTTGAGGGTACCTTCGCCGTCGTACTGGAAATAGCGGATTGTGTAGAGGGTGTTGGAGTAGTTTCCTTCGGGCTTGATCTCAAAGCGCAACTCGACGGTCTCGCCTTTGGTGATTTTGTCGCCGTAGGGCATGACTTCCACGGTGAAGGGATAGGACTGCTGCACGTCGAGGTCGTCGGAACATGAAGTCAGAGCGAGGACAAGAGTGAAGAGGATTGCCCAGAACCCGAAGAACCGGGCGGGGGTGACGCGGATGGCGTCGATTTTATTCAGTATTGTATTCATTGCTTTTCAGAGTTTTATTTTTGAACTGTTTGATATTTTGGGTTGGGTAGCCACAAGGTAGTCGTTGAGATCCTTGTGGTCGGGATAGAGAGCTGACTTATCCATAATCTTATCGCCGAACTCCCTGCGGAGTCTGGCAAGGGCGGATCGTCCAGCCTCGTCGTTATCGAGGTAACAGGCGATTACGGAATAGTCCGGGAAGATGGTCAGGGCTTTGCCGACATTGGCAACGGAGTTGAGTACAACTGAGTCGGAACCGTCATTCAGTCCGAGCCTTTCCGCTGAAAGAAAGTCGATGAAGCCTTCAAAGACGTTGCACCGGGCGTTGCCGTCGGCAATGTGGGTTATGTGCTTCGGAGGGTATGATCCCTTATAGAAACTGTAGCGCAACTCAAATCCATGCGCGTTGTTCTCGAAGCCTATGGCATAATAGTTTTTGCCATGCAGTCTGTAATCGACCTGCACACACCACCGTTGGGCGATGTTCCGGGGAATACCTCTGTCTGCGAGATATTTCAGCAAGGCGGGCGATTCCAGTTTTGAGACCTTTACATCTTCAAATGTCGGCTGCTCGATGAACGGCTCAGGTTTATAGGGCTTTGCTATAGGCATCTGTATCTTCTCGGCGATGAACTCCGCCTGTCGGATGAAGTCGGTGGAGTTGCACAGTTCTCCTGCAAGAGTGAAGATGTCGCCTCCGGCACCACTACCAAAATCGAACCATACTCCCTTACGGGGATTGACATGGAACGACGGCTTACGCTCACTTCGACATGGGGAATAAAACCATAGACCTTTGCTGTCGCGTCCGGTAGGCTGATAGCCCAACTGATTCAGGAACTCGACAAGCGATACTTTACGGATTTCGTCGATGTTCATAGGCGCATCTTCCGTTTGGGTTTGTCAGGCTCCAGTTCCTGCTTGGGCGACTCTGGCTTCTGTTCCTTATCTTTTGACTTCTCCAACGCCGACATTTGACCTGCGATGTAGTGGTTCAACTCCGACATATTGCATAAGCCTGTAAGCTCATAGGCAAGGTCATAGATTCCGCCGTATGCGCCGGACTTGGTATCACGCCAAAGATTTGTCTCGGTGTTGATTACCATTGTCGGGCCGGGCTTGTCATCGTAGGGAGCATTGTAGATGCGGAGATTACCGTCAGCCGCCACCGGGTGTTCCTGACCGAGAGCCTTCATAAAGTCAGTGAGTTTCACTTTCTTTATATCGAGTTTGATAACCGTCGGCTGAAGAGGGCGACGTGCCATTGCCGACAGTTCCTTGCCCTGTTCATACTCGTTCATCATTTTGAGAATATACTCAATCGGGTCTTTATATACGTCAGGATTCATGGCAAGAGTGGCGAGATCTTTCAGACCGCCGGAATCATCGGTTGCGTAATCATGCCAGATATTTGTTCTGGTATTAACCAAAAATATTGGTTCCGGGTCATCACGGTAAGGAGTATAATACATTGCAGCTCCTTCATATACTACTGCCGGTTTCTCGCCGAGAGTCGTCATGAACTCCGTCAGTGGAATATTCCTGATGTCATTCTTTGTGTATCGCATAAGCTATTCGATTATGAATTTGACACCGACACCATAGGTTGTATGGTATATCTGAACATCGCTCCCGAAAGTGAACCGCCCCTTGACATTGGCGGTCAGTGCTATCTTGTCGGAGAGATAGAACTCAGCCTGCAAGTTGAGCGCACCGCCATAGATGAAGTTGTCGCCGTCATGGAGTGTCGAGCCGTCGGACAGTGTTTTCTTTCCCCAGTTGACCGTCTCATATCCGGCAAGAGCGGATATGCTGCCGTAAAGGTGGAAAGTCATGGAGTAGTCGCTGAGAATATGGAGATTATATCCTGCCTCGCCTGTGAACTGCGCCACCGGAATACGACCCTTCTCTCCGTATGGCTTATAGGTCTGGAGATATTCACCACCGAAAGACCATGTATTGCCGTGGTTCCCTGTAAATACGGAGTAGAACACTCCGAGGTTATAGCCGCAGTCGCGGGATTTGCCTGTATAGAAACCGTCTGCCATATTCGCCTTGATTTCCACTGCTGACATTCCGGGGAGGCATCGCTGGGCCATTGCCCGGCCTCCGAAGAGGCTGAGCATGGCAGCGATTATAATTATCGCTTTTTTCATAGTTTGTGTTTTATTGGATTGAAAGTTCGTCAATTACATTGGCTCTCACGATGTCCTCGTTATCGACCACAAAGGACTGATGGCGACCGCCTTCTTTCTCGGCAATCTCGATAACGAGCTGCTTGTCGTCTGGGATGGTGAATTTCTTCAGAGCGAACACTGTGCGCTCCGACTGCTTGCCGTGTACCACCGTCACATAATTCTGGGCGCGGAGCGGTTCGAGTACCTGCTCCTGCATGGCGGTTCGCTTGATAACCTTCTTATCCACAATCTTGAACGACACATAGTCAATATCAAAGGCTATGTTGCTTGTGTTCTTGATCTCGGTATGGAAATAGAGAAGTCCATTGTTGGTATAGATGGATTTCAAAAGGAACTGCACCCCGAAACGCTTTGAGCCTATATGCTTGATCTCGCGCTTGTTCTGCTTGTAGATTGACTTCATAATCAGCTTGACAAGCATGGGTGACTCGCTCCCTAATTTTTCGAGGTACACCTCCTGAGCATTGTTTGGACGGTTCACCGCCTCACCGTCATGGAGGAAGTCGGTCATCTCAATACTCAGAAGCAGAGGCTCTTTCGCAAACTTCACGTTAAACGTATAATAGCTGCCATCTTCCGTGATAACCGACAGGTTGGTTTCCTGCTTGAATGACTTAAAGGCGGATTTTACGCGCAGCACGTTCTTTGCTCCGTCGGCGAGACCGGCCACGAGGTTTTCGTTTCCCAAATCGACGTATGTGATTTCAGCCGGGAAGATGATGTGCGTCGTCTTGTTGTAGCAGACCTCCAGCGCGTGAGGCGGGATCATGCGGTCGAAGCCGACCTTGCGGGTCAGACCGTCGAACTTGTCGCCGTCGGTGTAGTTGGCTCCGTACACGTTCATGTCGTGTTCGGCTACCAGTTCTGTCTCAGGAGACACATTGTTATCGGTGTTTTTTAGTGCCTTGTCTTTTGCAAAGGCGGGGGTTGCCATGCCGATGACGGCAATGGCAGAGAGAATAATTGTTTTCAGTTTCATAAAAATTAACGTTGGATTTAAGTGGTTTTAATCATTTTCGGGCTGGTAAAGCATCACCCTGTACCCGGATTTAAGATGCACCTTGACGGTGCGCATCTTCTTTGTGAGATACTGGCTCACGCCGTTGATGAGTCCGCGACCCACATCCGACGCTATCTGCGCCCCGGCATCGGTGGAGATATTTATCGAGCTGCCCATTGTACTGCCCATGTTGGCACCGATTTCGTGGAGTGCGTCAGATTCCATTGAGTTGGGAATGTTGATACCCTCCTGACCGTCGGAATCATAGACTTTCAGCTCCACATCATAGATTGAGCCTTGACACTCGACTGAGGAAATCTCAATTTCCAGACGCTCATCCTGCAATCTTGCTGCACCGACAAGTACGGTGTTGCGCGGGATAAGCCGTGAGCCAATCCACATCGGTTCGGTGGTTCTCAATTTTACAGACTGTCCATTGGTTACGGACTGGTTGCCGGCTATGACTGCGGCGATCGTATTCTTGCCGACGGAGCGTTTCATGCCCACCGATGTGTTGAAACCACGGTCATTCGTGGCAGCACTCAAAGTCGATACGACATTGTGGGTCACATTCTGCACAGGCTGGACATTTCGCTTTCCTTTCTCATCGGTCTGCGGAGAAGGGACATTACTACCATTGCCATTGCCCATATATTGCGCCGCCAACTGATACGACCTTTCGAGCAATTCCATCTCGTTAGGCTGTTGCGACTGTTGCTGTGCCATCGAGTTTTGCATTTCAAGTACATCGATCCGTGCCTGTAATTCGGCTACCTGAGTCGATTCGTTATACTCCGGGACATAGAAATCCTGTAACGATGCCTGAGCCTGTTGGTATGCCGCCGCCGAGTTCTGAATTTCATCAGGTACAGTCGGTGTTGCCGGGGTAGTAACCGTGTCGAGTTGAAGCGACACGGCATTTGCCGTGCTGTCATTACGCGCCTTGTCTTTCTGCGCCGCCTCCTGTTCGTAGGCCTTCAGTTTGGTGTCAGGCATACCGGCGGAAGTCTGGTCGGGCAACTCCATGTTCGCCTTTCCCTTCGCCGCATCATCATCGCCGCTTGGAGCGAAGATAATCCAGAAGCATACGAGGCACGAGAGAATCAGCAGCGTATAGACCGCAATCCGTTTCAGCCGTTCCTTTTCGGCGGGAGTTTTCGGGGCGAATTTCGCTTTGAGGTCATCGAGCAGTTTCATAGCCTGAGTTTTTAGCAGGTAATTCCAGTTGCTGAATATGCTCTATCTCGATAGTCTGCCGAGCATGGCCGGCGCCCATCTTGTAGCAGGCGTTCCCGAACACGAAGAAGGCGACGAGGATGAACGCCGAGAGAAGCACGGTAACGACTGTGAGGCGTTGTTTATGGGGCATATCTTCACAGGCTTTTTTCACCCGTTCTTTGATTTTCCCTTTCGGGCCGTGCCACACCTTATTATATAAGGGCGACACAAGGTTTTGAATTTTCTGTTTTATGCTCATTGGGATAAGGTTCGTTTTGTGGTTATCAAATCTTTGTTTTCCAAAATCGTCAGACCTTCGATCATGAAGCCGTTGGGGTTATCGTCGGAGCGAGAGGTGTTCACCAGCCGACATTGCGTTATCAGCGACCTTTCGGTAACATTGCTCTGACGGATAATCATCTGCCGGGCATAGGTGCGGACATTATAGGGATAGTCGTTGAAGTCAGCGACTATGCTGTCCACCTGCAAGACCTGAGTGATATTTCCGGCGATGATGCGGTTGTAGTAACCCTTCTCGACATAATCGGAGTAGTAGTTATAGGCACTCTTGTCGGCCAGTGACATGGCGCGGTTGATGTTGTTTTCAATCGCCGACTTGTCGGGCGACAGAGTGAAGAACAGTTCGTGGAAGCGTCGCACGTGTTCCCGTGCCTCCGCCGGGCGGTTCTGCTCCATATCCTGAGACAAGGCAAGCATCAGGGACTTACCGTTGTCGAGGACATAGATTTTCTCCCGCTGCTTTTCGGCAAAGTTCAGTGACAGCACGACCGAGCCGATTGCGATAAAGGCACAGAGCGATACCATGACGATGCCGAACAGCCTTATCTGCCGAAAAGAGGTTTCAATGTTTCTTAATGACTTAAATTCCATTTTAATCAGGTTTTAAGTCATAGTTATGAGTGATGAAGTGAACCTCGTCACTCGTAACTATGAGCTATTACATTATTTAAGGAGTTTGCCGGCACGACCTGCCACGTTACCCGCGACACCACCTGCGATGCTGCCGGCCCATGAGCCTCCGGTCATGGCGGTGTTGTTGATCGAGCGGTTATAGCTGCCCATGCCTCCGGCCTGAATAATCCAGCCCGCTACGGTCGGAATTGTGAAGTAGCCGATGATGCCGATGATCATGAAAATCGTGTAAGCTGTGTTGCTCCCGTCGAGGTCAATATTCGGGTTATTAACCAGCTCCGATATGTCATTCTGCAACATTAGAACTTGGATTTTGGCAAGGATTGTGGAGAATAAATCAGCCACAGGCAACCACAGATAGGTCTGAATGTATCGGCATATCCATTGGACAAGGGTGTTCTGGAATCCGTCCCAGACGGAGATTGCAAAGGCTATCGGCCCCAATATCGCCAGCACTATCAGGAAGAATGTCCTTATCGTGTCTATTGTCAGGGAGGCCGCCTGAAAGAGCATCTCCAGCAATTCACGAAAGAAGTTCTGGATTGCTTTCTTCACTTTATACATACCTCTCTCGATATACATTCCGGCGGCGGTACCAATCTCCGTCACACCGAGTTCATCAATCTGACGGTCAAATTCGGCATCATCAACGAGGTAGGCGGTGGACGGGTCGTTCATCATCTGCTCGTATTCCAGCCTGTCCTTTTCCTCCCGGTATTTCTGCATATCGAGCGTCTGACCTTCGAGCATCGAGGCAGTGCCTTGCACAATCGGCGACATTACGGAGTTGATGGTGCCAAGCACTACCGACGGGAAGAACATGATGCAGAATCCTATCACGAAAGGACGGAGCAGCGGGAACACATCAATCGGTTCGGCCCTCGCCAGCGACTGCCAGATACGGTAAGCCACATAGAACAGGGCGCCGAGACCGGCTATGCCCTGGGCCACTCCCGCCATGTCGCCGCACAGAGGCATCATCTCGTCATAGAGCGACCGGAGTATGGAGTGGAGGTTTGAGAAATCTATCGCGCAGAGCATAGGCATTACCAGTATTTTTCGGAGCCGTCACCGTAGAGGCTCACAACCCTCTGGGTATCCGCCTTCTTCTTGGCGCGGAGATACGACACCGAGATGTTCTTGTTGGTGAAATATGCCGTCAGGTTCTTCAGACGCTTCATCTCCTTGTGGCAACTGTCCACGATGTCCATGCGATCCTTGTCGGTCATACTGAGCGTCGTGATGTTGACCACCTGCTTCAAGTCGCCCAGCACGCCGTTGGCTTCTTCGAGGATGCGGGTGTAGCCGGAGGCTATGGCCGATAGTTCGGCACTCGTGAAATTGGGGTCGGTCAGCATCTTCTTGAAGTTGTTGACGTAATAACCGGATATGTCGCCGAGCATCAGGACTGTCTGCTGCACCTTGCGGGCATCGCGGACGAGATTGTTCACGGATTGCAGGGCATCGTAATATTTCTTCGCCTGCTGGTAAATTTTGACCGTCTCCTTGAAGTTGTTAATCATATTTTGGGCGGTCGTTGATTCCTGTACGAGTGATTTTGAGGAATTTACGATAGACTGGGCGATGTTTGACGGGTCGATTACCGTCCATTGGGCGTTTGCCCTGCCCGTGCCTAACATGAGGCACAGGGCAATCAGGGGTAATATAAATTTCAGTTGTTTCATTCGTGTCATTTTTTAGTTGATTATGTCTGTCGCACTGTTGTTCACCATCTGGGACTCAGTATTGTTGATGCTGATAGTCTGCGGCTTGCAACCGATTTGACCATAGGGATACAGGAACACTCCGATTGGAGAGAGAAACAGTTCTTCGCCGGTAGATGAAATGCCAACGGTGAATCGTCCATTGGGAGTGTCAAAAGCGAATACTTCGCTTTCAAGAGTGGGGAGCAGCAGGTACATGTGCTCTGATCTGTTATCTCCGCGTTCACGTACCTTTACCATGGAAAGACCTCTGTTGTCTTGGAAGATGAGCTGAATTTTCTCATCAGTGGTCAGCCATAATGAATGGCGTAGTTTTTTAATTTCTTCGTACATTTTTAACTTTTGATTTTGTGGTTATCGGATTGAGGCGGCGGCGCCACCAATAATTTTGATGAGTGCGAAGGTGAACAGCAGCGGCAATAGGAGCATCAATGCAAGCCCGGCAATCAGTCCGAAAGTGATTGCCATGAGCACCTTCACGATAGTTATTGCAATTTTCATAACGACAATATTCTGTGGATTAGAAGATGGAAACCTTTAACGAACTCCGCAAAGTATGGTGCGGCGTAATTGGCGGCCTTGACCATTCCGACAAAGACTATCGTCAGAATTGCAATACCGGCGAGAAACAGGATAAATCCTATCAGCACTCCGAGAATCGGGTGAAACGCTTTTGGGATTTTCATGTCGCACCCTCCCTTCTTTCGTTGGCGAGCATTTTGATGGCAGCTTCGGTGTCGCCTCCTAATTGCTTCGCTTTGTTGAGTACCTGAATCTTCTCCGTTTCCTCAGTAGTGTAGCAGAGATATTCCTCCATTGACACCTCCGTGGCATAGACGGCGGATTGAGTGCCGCCTAAACCAATCCACACCTCTTTATAGAGGCGGTTCGGATTGTTAGCCATGTTTATGGAGAGTATCTGAGCCTTCTCCTTGTCGGTCAGACCGAGCAGTTCCTGAATCTGGTCGAAGCGATTCATGTACTTGCGCTGGTCGAGCAGGATTTTACAGTCGGAGTTGTTGATGATAGTCTCTTTCACGATAGGACTGGAGATTATATCATCTACCTCCTGTGTTACCACCACAGCCTCGCCAAAATATTTACGCACAGTCTTATAGAGGTACTTCATATACTCCGCCATGTTAGCCGAAGAAAGAGCCTTCCAAGCCTCCTCACAGATAAGTACTTTCCGGATACCTTTGAGCCTTCGCATCTTGTTGATGAAAGCCTCCATGATGATGATTGTCACCACAGGAAAAAGTTCCTTATTATCCTTGATACTGTCTATTTCAAAGACAATGAAGCGTTTACCGAGCAGGTCGATATTCTCTTTGGAGTTGAGCAGGAAGTCAAAACGGCCTCCGTGGTAATACTGCCTCAGAGTAGTCAGGAAGTTGTCAATGTCGAAATCCTGCTTATAGATGGGGATAGGACGTTGCGCCATTTCAGCGCGATACTCGTCACGCATAAACTCATAGAACGAGTCGAAGCACGGAACTATGTCCTTATCCTTAGCCATTTTTTCAAGGAACATCGACAACGCCGAGCCTAATTCACCGCTTTCGGTCTTGCTCACCCTGTCGTCCTCTGACTTCCAGAGAGTCAGGAGCAACGTCTTGATGGAGTCTTTCTTCTCCACATCGAAGACTCCGTCATCGGTGTAGAAAGGATTGAACGAAATCGGGCTGTCCTCGGTATAGGTGTAATAGACACCATCTTCGCCATGCGTCTTATTATGAATCAGATTGCAAAGCCCCTCGTAAGAGTTGCCGGTGTCAATCAGGAGGATATGCGCTCCCTGCTCATAATATTGTCGGACAAAATGGTTGGTGAAGAAAGACTTACCGCTGCCTGATGGTCCGAGGATGAATTTGTTGCGGTTGGTCGTGATACCTCTTTTCATCGGCTCATCGCTAATATCCAAGTGGATAGGCTTACCTGTAAGGCGGTCAACCATTTTGATGCCGAATGGTGACAGGCTACTGCGGTAATTTGTCTCGGCAGTGAAGAAGCACACGGCAGGCTCAATGAAAGTGTAGAAACTTTCCTCGGCTGGGAAATCAGCCTCGTTGCCGGGCATTGCCGACCAGAACAGTGTCGGGCAGTCAATGGTGTTGTGCCGTGGCATACAACCCATTGTCGCCAACTGACCACCGACATCATTTTTGATGCGCCGCAGTTCCTCGGTGTCATCGCTCCATGCCATTATATTGACATGACAGCGGACGGAGGTCAAGCCGTATGAGTGAGCCTCGTTGAGATAGCGGTCAATCCACTCTTTGTTGATTGCGTTTGAGCGAGAGTAGCGGCTCAACGAGTTCATATTACGGGCGGTCTTCTCGAACTTTGCCAAGTTCTCATCGTGGTCATCAATCAGCACATACTGATTGACTATGTGGTTGCATGGCAACAGCAACCCGATGGGACTTGCGAAGCTCAATCGGCAGTCGCTCCGGTCAGTCGATAACCGCTCATAACGGTTATCGGTGCTAACTTTTGCAGGAAGATCTTCCGTGTCTGACAGCGTATGCAGGCATAGCATCTTATCCCCAATTCGCATCTGACGTGCATCAAGGGCTATGTCCTCCAAGCAGGTAACATCGTCTATCGTCAGAGACATATACTTCTCGATAAGCCCGGAAGTATTATCTGTTCCGACCAACTCATTATCAGATAGGCGACGCAGCTTGATATAGTCGGTGTCGTTGATGATGCGCTCAAACTGTTCCACCGACTCCATGAACTTGACAACCATCTCGTGATTGAGTTCCTTCGGCGTGATTCGCCCACGGCAGAGGGTCGAGAAGTTGCTCTGCTGACGCGCCCTTTCTTTCGTGGTTTTTGTCAGGAACAGATAGCATCTGTGGGCGAGATACGGACGCTCGTTGAAGTGGCGTTCAAAGGAGCGGTCGAGGAATGATAAATCATCCTTTTGCAATTCAGGCTTATAGCGTTCGCTGACGAACCAATCCTGCTTATGAACCACCGAGTAGTGCGGCAAAACTTTGATCGCCTTGCACCATGCTCCGTGCATGGCCTCATATTCCTGAGAGGTGACGGTAAACAGTTCCGGCAGACTCACCTCAAAGGCTACCGTAATGTCGGCGTCCTTGCTGATTATGCAGCCGTGTTCCACGGCAAGCAGCGGCAGCTTTGACTCCAATGTTGTGGCTTTAAGTGTATTTCTCATTTATTTCTTCCTTTAATCATTCGGTTAAGGCGGAGACGGTTGATGATGTAGCGGGGTCGGTACTTGACCGCGCCGAGTTTCATCAGACCGTATTGCCCGTACTTGGCATTGAGATGGAAGGTGAGCCACACAAGGGCTGAGGCGGCAGTAACGCCGAATCCGATACATATCCATTGGGATACTCCGGCGATATACATGATGACGAACACCACGAACAGGGCGAGAAGCCCGCCGGCGAAAATGAACAGATACTGCGCCTTCAGTCCCTTGTACTCCACCGACCGTCCTATGCCTTTATTGACAGCATACTCGGCCATGTCGTCGAATTAGAGGAAGAACGAGCGGAGGATTGTGGCTGCCACAATCAAAAAGATACACGCTCCGAACCATGACGCGGCGGTCTTGCTGGTGTCGGGATCACCCGACGACCACTTGGAATAGACCTTGATACCTCCGATAAGACCCACCACTGCACCGATGGCATAGATGAGCTTTGTGCCCGGGTCAAAGTAGCTGGTTACCATAGAAGTAGCCTCATTGATGCCGCTCAGACCATTCCCGGCTGCGAAGGTTGCCTGTGACGCAAAAAACAGGGTGACGACTGCCAGAGTCGCTTTGCCGATAATATCTCGGCGAGAAGGAGCGTTACAACATGCAACAGCCTTGTTGTAAAGATTCTTGAAAAAATTAAGCATTAGAGTAATAGATTAAGGTTAGATTGGTTAGCGATAAATATTGAAGTCGATACCATCAAATCCGGTCGTGTCAATATCTGCGTGAAACACGATTTTCTTTGCCGGATTCTTGTTCCCGGCATCTTTACCTGTCTCAGGTTCAAACACCATTACCGGCAACTGACATTCAATCATAAGAATCCGCTTACGCACAATAGGGTCGAGAGCGATACGCTCAATTATCTCTGTGCCGGATACTTCGGGGAGCGTTCTTATGGCAACTGCCATATCTTCATCAGACGAAGAATTTCCTTTGAGGACATTGACTGTCTTCTGCATAGCCTCGAAATCAAGACCCTCAGCTTTTGGAGCAAATACTTCCTGCTCTTCTTCATCAAGATCGGAAACGGTGACGGCAGAATGGGTAAACACGTCATCCAGCTTGTCATTGGGAACTATCGCAGGGTGTTCATCATCGGCATCCCCGGTCTCCTCAATGTCGGCAGGGTCTGCATCGCAAAAACGGCCCATGACTTTCAAGACCTCCGGGACAGTCTCTTTGACTGCTACCTTTACGATTTTCACTATGTCATTGTCCTCTTCTCTGACAGTATCGTCAGATACCGAAGGTTGCTCTTCTTCCTTGTCATTTCCCGAAGATTGGGATGGTCTGGCCAAAAGCACACCCACCATGAATACATTGCACAACAGCAATGCACATAAAAAGAATGTCGTCATCCGAACAGTTCTTGAAGATTGTCGTCATAGACACCCTTCATGGCTGTGGCGTTCTCGCGGATATGTTCGGTAATGATTGAGGTGACGTATGATGATAGGGAGACCCCGGGAATATCCACTGTCTTTATCAGACGCTGGAGTGTCGCATGAAGGCCGGAAGGTATGTAAACCTTCGAGTTTGAGCATATCTCCATTGGAGACAGGAACTTTTCAGTGTACTTATCCTTCTCGGATTTTCCACATGGAGGCAGTGAACCACCGGATATGACCTGAATGGTCACAGTGGGATTGTTGTTTTTCATTCAGATAAATAATGTTGCGATTATAGTCGTTTTTCAATGTATGCCGCATATTGCTCGAAATGTGCGGCAAGGACATTATTGACGTATGCCTTGACGGTGCAAGGCCGTTTCTTCTCATAGGAAATGATGCGTCTTATCTTCTGCACGAACTCCGGGTCTATCTCCACCGGCTGAAACTTTTCCTGCGGCCACATATATGTCGGGTCAAGAAGAAATCTCCGGCGATAAGCCTCGTCCCCGTCATCAATTTCTTCACAGACATTACGTTTTGGTCGATTGGGAACAGTTTTTCCTTTCGGCAGTTCGGATATGGGCGTAGGAGTTGCGTCATCTTTTATCATAGGGGCTTTCTTCAGTCCTCCGATACCGGAGGGCTCCTGCCTGAAATCCCGGATGAACTCGTCGGGATCGACATCCGAATCATAAACTTTCGCCATAGAATCAGAGTCTGAGCACAGTCATAATCTCATCCGCAAGTTCCGGCAGACGTGTTCCCTTGATTAACGTCTTGTCCGGAGGCATGACTGTGGAGCGGAACACAGCTCTCGGCAATGTCTTTGACCCCTCGCGTCTGAACTTCTTCGTGTCTGGGATACGTGTTTTCAGCGTTATGAGTCCATATTCGGCAAAGAGTTTCTCATACTGGTCATACAGTTCGGTTTTCTCCCTCGCATCCACAAGATTCCAGAGCAGATACATCTCCTTTACCTGCGATTTACCCGTTGTGAGCCATTCGTTGATTTTCATCGCAAAAGCCAGCGAACTCTGAAGAATGACCCGGTCTGCCGCAATAGGCACAATTACGGAGTCCATGCAGTTGAGGATATTGACCACACCTCGGTTATTGATTGTGCCGGGCAGGTCGAAGAGAACTATATCAATCTCATTGCCCCCCTCCACAATCTCCCGTACTTTCTCCATTGCATTGTCTGGTGTCGCCAGCAGCATGGGCCACGGCTGGAGTTTCGTGCGCAGGACATTCTCCTTGAACGCTTTTTCAAATGCGGGATTGCAATCGACAAGATCTTTGTCGCGTTGCCGCATCTCCTCAATACTGTATTGCGGATAATCGCAGTCCACAACCAGTACCTTCATACCCTTGACGTAGTACAGGTAACTCGCCATGACCACAGTCAGGGTTGTCTTGCCGGCTCCTCCCTTCTGGGTGGAAAAGGCAACAAATTTGGGTTCTTTCATTCGGTGACGTTTGAAAGATTCTCATACCGCATAAGCTCCGTGCATATTCCATCGACAAGTCGGGCTCACTTATCAGACCGGCATGACGGCATCAGACGATATGCTTCCGCCGGCAAAAATGCAGACGGGACGGCAACATTTTCCAGTCACATCACTGTGATTCTTCCCTCGCTGCCATAAGGGGATCATTCCGGTACTCACGCATCGGATACAGCCGATAGCCTGACGGCCATAGGGCTATAGGTACCTATATAGATAGGTAATTAGGTCGAAAGCAATATTGATACATACTAAGAAAGATAAATCTATTGACAAGTGCATACTTCGTTCGATATGAAGTTCCAAACAAACATAAATCCAGAATAAGGTTGAACTCTATGGAAGGATATACGCAGGTATCTTTATAGAAAAAACAATCTCTAAATATATTCAAAGTACTCTCTGTCGCAATCTGACCAACTACGTGTCTAACGATGTCCATCCGTGTATATCTTCAAATTTTTATCGTGACATGAAGACAGATATTTGGGTCGAATGCTCTGCAAAGATAACAAAAAAGAAGTGTAATTGCAAATCTAAAAATCTTTCAATATTTTGTATTTCAATTACTTGGCTTGGGTTGGCACGCTTTGGCAAGATTATTCGCATAATTCTGGTGGAAACTTTAACATTTCGGATACGAAGATTTTTTCATGAGCTGTTCTACATTTGGCAGTCTCGGATTTTTTTGCTATCTTTATGTCAAGCTTCCACGCTCAACCAGCCCCCATCAGGAGGCCGCAAAAGAGAAAAGCGAGGTGTCGGATGTCAAGCGGGCTTAGACTTTCAAACCTCGGATCATCTCAAAGGAATCTAATGTACACGTGTACATAGCAAGGTGTCTTTACAGGGTCTGTAAAGGTTTTGAGGAACTGACCTCAAAACAACCTTGCAAGGCAGGGACTGCTCCGAAGTCGCATTCCCCATAATTCAAACTGCGTTGCCAAGGGCTAAGTGGAAGTGAAACCGTTGAATCAGACATTCAATGGCAGAAATTTTCAACAAAGGAGGGCGACCGCCGGTCGCCAACAAGTGCAGCCACTGCGTCAAGGTGCGCTTTGATGACCTCGAATGGGACACATTCATCGGGATGATGGAGAAAGCCAATCAGGATGTAAGAGCCACTTTCATCAAGCAACTGGTATTCTCTCGCCCGTTCCGGGTACTGACCACCGACCGCTCGCTTGCCGTATATTGCGCCAAACTCTCTGAATTTTTCGCCCAGTTCCGAACGGTAGGAGTGAATTATGACCTTATGGTGAAGGAATTGAAGTCGGGATTTTCAGAAAAGAAAGCGATGGCCATGCTCTACAAACTGGAAAAAGCCACGTTGGATATGGCCTCGATTATGCGTGAAGTCAAGATTCTCACAGAAAGATTCGAGACTGAATGGTCGCAAAAATATCAATAGGATCATCGTTATATGGTGCAATCAGCTACAACGGCGAAAAGATAAACGAAGCGAAAGGCCGCATCCTCGCTGCCAATAAAATCATACTTCCCCCGGACGGCAAGGTCAGTGTCAGCGGAATGGTCGAGAATTTCAAGGTTTTTATGCCCAAAATGGGGCGTACCAAGAAACCTGTACTTCACATATCTCTGAATCCGCATCCTGATGATAGACTTTCAGACCAAGACCTTGAAGTCATGGCCCGTGAGTATTTGGAAAAAATCGGATTCGGCAATCAGCCGTGGGTCATGTATAAGCATGAGGACATCGACCGTCATCATATCCACATCGTAACCGTCAATGTCAATGAGGAGGGGAAAAGGCTAAATCAGGATTTCCTGTATCGACGAAGCAAGAAGATTACCACGGAGCTGGAAGAAAAGTATAATCTTCATAAGGCACAACGAGAAAAGGTATCTCCCGACACACCGATTACCAAACTTGATCCTTCGGGTGACGTCAAACGGCAGGTTGCAAACACCGTCAAACTTGTAGGGATGCGCTGGAAATTCCAGACATTGGGTGAGTATAACGCTATTCTCGGGTTATACAATATTAGATGTGAGGAAACCGACGGCAGGGTAAACGGCCGTGAGTATCATGGACTGGTATATTTTGCGCTCAATGATAATGGCGAACCGATTGCCAATCCGTTCAAGGCTTCAAGACTGGGTAAGTTTGCGAGCAGGACTGCGGTTGAAGGACGCTTCGAGAGAAGCAAGGAGAAGATTAACCTTCATCCTCTCAAACGTAAGGTCGCGACTTCGAGAGCGCAGTCACGAGACCTTAATGATTTCATTGCCAAACTTAAAGAACAGGGAATCAACCTTATCCTAAGATACACTGAAACCGGACGAATCTATGGTGCCACCTTCGTTGACCACGAATCGGCGACTGCGGCGAATGGCTCCCGTCTTGGCAGAGAGTTCTCAGCCAATGCTCTTGAGCAATGGAAAAACAATCCTGCGGAAATGCCCGATGTGGCTGTTACTCCAATAAATAATCCTGGAGGCAATACACATTCGGAACCGGATACTCAGTCTGCGCCATACGACAAACATTCTACCAATCATCATCAGACAGTCGGGAGACATTCTGACGAAGATAACTCAATCACAATTCCCGGTCTTGGTGGTCTGTTCAGTGTCGGACCGGCATTTGATGCCGAGGAAGAGGCGTTCTATCGGGCTATGCAACGGCGCAAGAAGAAGAATCGTCGCGGCCCCAAACTATGAGAAACCATAACAACTAAATTCTTATTGAAATATGAGTCAACAGGAAGATGACCTCCGGGCACTGGCTAAAATAATGGACTTTTTGCGGGCGGTCAGCATCATTCTCGTAGTGACCAATATTTATTGGTTCACGAGGGTGGAGGCCGTTGACAGCGGATGGTTCAATGCCACCGCCGCCAAGATATGCGGCAATTTCAACCGCACGTGTGGTTTGTTTCAGACCACCTTCAACAGCAAACTGTTTTCTCTCTTGCTCCTTGCCGTATCATGTTTTGGCATTCGGGGAGTCAAGAACGAGAAGATAACGCCCAAGCATATAGCCATTGCCATATCCGCCGGAGCAGTCATGTTCCTGTTGAACTGGTGGATGGTTCCGGACTTGAAGTTCGCATATATCGTAACTACCATTGCAGGTTACTCATGTCTGCTTATGGGCGGTATATGGGTCAGCCGAATGCTGAAGAATAATATGATGGATGACCGCTTCAACGATGAGAATGAATCATTCCAGCAAGAGACGGAAAAGATGACCAATGAATATTCGGTCAACCTACCTACCAAATTCTATTATAAAAAGAAGTGGCATAGAGGATGGATAAACGTAGTGAATCCTTTCAGGGCGACAATAGTACTCGGCACTCCCGGCTCGGGAAAGTCTTATGCTGTTATCAATTCGTTTATACGTCAGCAGATTGAGAAAGGTTATTCGCAATATATCTATGATTTCAAGTGGCCTGACCTGTCAACCATTGCATACAACCATTTGCGATTGTTCCCCAAAGGCTACAAGGGTAAAAAGCCCAAATTCTATGCCATCAATTTTGACGATCCGGAACGAAGTCACCGCTGTAATCCGTTGCATCCGGCATTTCTCAATGACATCGCCGATGCCTATGAGAGCAGTTACACGATAATGATGAATCTCAACCGGACATGGGTACAAAAACAAGGCGACTTCTTTGTGGAATCCCCAATCGTGCTTTTCGCTGCAATTATTTATTTTCTAAAGATTTACAAGAACGGAATCCATTGCACGTTCCCTCATGCAATCGAATTGCTAAACCGTAGATATGAGGACATATTTCCGATACTGACATCATATCCGGAACTTGAAAACTATCTCTCTCCATTCATTGACGCATGGCAGGGAGGAGCGGCCAAGATACCGTTGTCAAGAATGATTTCTCCTCAGTTGTACTGGGTAATGACGGGAAATGACTTCACCCTTGACATAAATAATCCTGATGATCCCAAAATCCTTTGTGTCGGCAACAATCCCGACCGCTAGAATATCTATGGGGCGGCTCTCGGTCTATACAATTCCCGTATCGTAAAAATCATCAACAAAAAGGGAAAACTCAAATCAGGAGTGATAATAGACGAGCTACCGACCATATACTTCAAGGGGCTCGATAATCTCATTGCCACGGCTCGAAGTAACAAGGTAGCGGTCTGTCTCGGTTTTCAGGACTTTTCTCAGTTGGAACGAGACTATGGTAAGCCGGAAGCGGCGGTAGTTATGAACACCGTCGGAAATATCTTCTCGGGGCAGGTTGTGGGAAACACGGCAAAAACGCTCTCGGACCGATTCGGAAAAGTATTGCAGAAACGGCAATCCATGAGCATAAACCGTCAGGACGTAAGTGGAGCATTCAATACCCAGATGGATGCTCTCATACCTCCGAGTAAGATTTCAACACTCACACAAGGAATGTTTGTCGGCGCGGTCTGCGATAATATCGACGAGCGTATCAAGCAAAAAATCTTCCATGCCGAGATTGACATTGACGGAAAACAAGTGGCGGCAGAGGAAAGCAGGTATCAGCCGATTCCAATTCTCACCGACTTTGAAGACAATACTCCTGAGCGATTCAAGATGAGAACCGAGATTCAGCGCAACTATGAACAGGTGAAAGCTGATGTAAAGCAGATAGTGGAGGATGAAAAACTCCGTATAGCCGCAGACCCGGCTTTGAGACACCTATTGAAAATGACCTAAATCTTAATACCAATGAAAGAAATACACGATTTTACAGCAAGATACGACCTCGATTTTTTCATGCGGAAACTGTTGGGATTTCTTGTTACCAACAAGTTCATGCTTGACCCCGATACACATCAGGTAGTACAAAATGTAATAGATGCCGAAAATGCTTTTTATGAGCAGCGTCTGGCCGGCAAACTTGTCCCTGAAGCATTGGAGATAGCCGAAGATACGCTTTTTCAAAATGTGGGACTGTCCCAGTATGATATCGTTACTGAAATTCTTATGGAAAATTACAGTGATAATTTTGAACTTGATTCAGAACAAGCGATGGAATACTGGACTATACGGGCCTTAACAGAGATTCCCGACCTCTTTGAAGAGTTCGACGCGAGTATTATCGGCATTGACCGACACGAACTTGATACTAACTATAATGCCGTCGTAGGGCGCATTGTTAATTTCATGAGCGACAATGGCATACAATAGATTACAGACTATGCGCGACAACATCGAGGCGATAAGGCTTGCCTTTCGTCTTGGTGTCGCGGGACGCACGGCGCAGAGTGCCGAGGAGCGTGATATTCTGCGGAAGTATGCCGGATTTGGTGGGTTGAAGTGTATTCTCAACGATGCTGATGAACTGGTGGATGCTGCCAAGTGGAGCAAGAGCGACATTGAACTGTTCGCGCCTACGGTAGAACTGCGTCGGCTGATACATGATTATAGCCACAATGACAGGGAGTTCAAGGACTATATGGATTCGCTGAAGGCTTCGGTGCTGACAGCGTTCTATACCGATAACCGCATCGTTGATGCCATCTCTGACTCGCTGAAATATTCCGGAGTCGAGATAAAAAGTTTTCTGGAACCGTCTGCCGGTCAGGGTGCTTTCATAGATTCTTTCTTGCGCAATGATAAATACCACGGCGCCGAGGTGCTGGCGTATGAGAAGGATTTGCTCACGGGCAAAATCCTTTCGGCGCTGCATCCGTCAATTCTGACCCGTATTGAAGGTTTCGAGAAGATTGAGCGTGACTTCAATGGCTATTTCGATGTAGCCGCCTCGAATGTACCTTTCGGGGATTTCGCGGTGGCAGACCCGGAGTATGCCGTTAGCAAGGAGATTGCCTATCGTCAGGCAACCAAGACGATACACAATTACTTCTTTCTCAAAGCCATTGACCAAGTACGAGAGGGAGGGCTGGTCGCCTTTATCGCATCTCAGGGCGTGATGAACGCTGCATCGCCTTTCGTGAGGATGGAACTTGTGAAACGCGCCGACCTTGTGGCGGCACTGCGTCTGCCCAACAACACATTCAGCGAGAACGCCGGAACCGACGCTGGGTCCGACCTTATCATACTCCAGAAGCACACGGGGAAGAAAGCGTTATCGGCTCACGAGGAGTTCTTTATTCAGTCGGTTGTTGACCGTGGCACCAAAGTAGCCGGCAACATGTTCTTTCAGGCATTTCCGCAGAATGTTATATGCACCGACGCCAAGGTGGGTACAGACCAGTATGGCAAACCGGCTATCGTTTACCACCACGACGGCGGTGTCGATGGCATAGCTGTGGATTTGCGCAAGGCACTCGATGAGACACTGCACCTGCGTCTGAATTTGGAGTTGTATAATTCCAATGGAATCAAGCCGCCTATACCTGACCCCATCACACCGAAACCAAAGGAAACTCCGAAGGTGGAAAAGAAGCCGAGCCTTACCAATACGCCTCTGATGCAACAATATCAGGAGATGAAGAAGAAACATCCTGATGCGATTCTTCTGTTCCGTGTCGGTGATTTCTATGAAATCTTCGGTAACGATGCGGTTGAAGCGTCTGAGATTTTAGGTATTACTCTGACTCGCAGAGCCAATGGCAGGGAAAACTATATAGAATTGGCAGGATTTCCGCATCATGCGCTCGACACCTATCTGCCCAAACTTGTTCGGGCAGGTAAACGTGTGGCTATCTGTGAGCAGCTTGAAGACCCGAAACTGAAAAAGACTCCCAAGCAGAAGGTCGTCGAGACAGTTACGCCTAACCAGACTCCAAAGGTGGAACCTAAGGTAGAAACTACGCCTATCGACCCCCCAAAGGTTGAGCCAAAGGCGGAACCAGCCAAAGAAATTGAAACCGACGTTAGCCCGGATTATTCCGACAATCCCGACCCGCGTCTGTTTGCTTACAATTTGTTCGGAGAGCTGGAGCCTATAGGCAAACCACGCCGTCAGCCAAAGCAGTCAGAAGATACTCCCAAACCTAAACCGAGTGTGGAGGTCAAAGATATTCCGGTAAATAAATTTCGCAAACTCACAGAAAAAGAGCTGGAATTTTACGGCTCTTTGAATTGGGAGGACAATCCGCCAATAAACGGGTTCTATGAGACCATGATGTCGATTGCTCATCGTCAGATGGAGGAGATGCGTCTGGAACGTGAGGCAGAGGAAGCTGCAAAAGCCGCTGGCATCGCGCCCGGTGAGACATATATCGAAAAGACCGAAGGCGATTTCATTCCCGGAGGTCGGGCCCGTCAGGTGAAAGTCGCGGCAATTCCCATCGAGCGTGATATGTCGCCCCGTCCATTCTCGGAGGTCATTCAGTTCTTCCATCACAACGGCAGCATGGTTGTTCAGGACGGTCTTGTGGGATTCCTTTCCGATGTCAGGAAAAACGGCGCAACATTCACACCGCTCGACATCAAACCGGAACAGGCGAAACGCGCAATGCTCTATGTCACTCTGTCGGAGACATATCAGCAGCTCTACAATTACGAGGCCGAGACCCATGAGCCGTCTGAGCATCTGCGCGAACACCTCAATCAGTATTATGACGAGTTTATCTCTAAATATGGTAATCTCAACGAGAAACAGAATGTGAGGTTTATCCTTATGGATGCGAATGGGCGCGACGCTTTGGCTCTGGAACGTGGCGAGAACGAAAGATTTGTCAAGGCTGACATTTTCGACCATCCCGTATCCTTTGCTGTGTATGAGCTGACAAGCGTCGATACTCCTATGGAGGCATTGTCGGCATCGCTCAACAAATTCGGGGCTGTGAATCTGGACTATATGACCGGACTGGTGGATATGTCCGAGGAAAATCTGATTCAGAGTCTGGAGGGACACATATATTATAACCCTCTGGTGGAGAATTATGAAATCAAGGACAGGTTTATCGCCGGAAACGTAGTGCAGAAAGCAGAGGATGTCAAGGCATGGATTGACCGGGAGGAAGAACGTATCAAAGGTTTTCCCGGTTATGACGGCATAGAACCGTACATCGCTATGGCTCAGGATTCCCTCAAAGCACTTGAAGAGGCGACTCCGCGAAAAATCACTTTCGACGAGCTGGACTTCAATTTCGGCGAGAGGTGGATACCCACCGGCATATACTCCGCCTACATGAGCAACCTGTATGGCACCGACATAACGATTGCCTATTCATCCTCTATGGACGAGTATTCATGCGAGGCGCAGCGGAAAAATATAAAGATATGGGAGGAGTTCTGCGTCAGAGGCTATTACCGCACATACGACGGCATAAGCCTTCTGAAACACGCCCTGCACAATACCGTGCCGGACATAAAGAAGTCAATCGGCAAGGACGATGACGGCCACGACATAAAGGTGCCTGACAGCGAGGCGATACAGTTGGCTAACACCAAAATCGACGAAATCCGCAACGGATTCGCCGATTGGCTCGAAGCGCAGTCGCCTGAGTTCAAGGAGAAATTGGCAGACCTCTACAACCGTAAGTTCAACTGCTTTGTAAGACCGAAGTATGATGGCAGCCACCAGACTTTCCCCGACCTCAACATGAAACTGTTGGGCGACCGATATGGCATACACTCGGTGTATCAGTCTCAAAAGGATTGTGTGTGGATGCTCTTGCAGAACGGCGGTGGCATCTGCGACCATCAAGTCGGGACCGGTAAGACGTTGATAATGTGCATGGCGGCGCATGAGATGAAGCGTCTCGGACTTGCCCACAAACCGATGATTATCGGAATGAAGGCGAATATTGCCGAAATTGCTATGACATACCAGACAGCCTATCCCAACGCGAGGATTCTCTATGCCGATGAAAAGAGTTTCAAGGCGGACAACCGTGTGGCGTTCTTCAATAAAATGAAGAACAACGACTATGACTGTATAATAATGTCGCACGACCAGTTCGGCAAGATACCGCAGTCGCCGGAAATCCAGCAGGAGATTCTTCAGGCGGAACTCGACAGCGTGGAAGAGAACCTTGAAGTTGTCAGGCAGCAGGGGCATGACGTGTCACGCGCCATGCTTAAAGGTCTTATCAAACGCAAGGAGAACCTTACCGCAAAGATTGCCGCCATCCAGTACCAGATGGAGCAGAACCGTGACAACGTGGTGGACTTCAAGCAGATGGGCATTGACCACGTTTTCGTAGATGAATCGCAGAACTATAAAAATTTAATGTTCAACACCCGACATTCCCGTGTAGCAGGGCTGGGCAATGCCGACGGCAGCCAACGCTCGCTCAATCTTCTCTATGCCATCCGTACCATTCAGGAACGGACGGGAAAAGACCTCGGAGCCACTTTCTTGTCAGGCACGACAATCAGCAACTCCCTTACGGAGTTGTATCTATTGTTCAAGTATCTTCGTCCAAACGAGCTGGAACGGCAGGAAATTCGCAGTTTCGATGCTTGGGCGGCAATCTTTGCCAAGAAGACCACTGACTTCGAGTTTTCCGTCACCAACAGCCTGATTCAGAAAGAGCGTTTCCGCTATTTCATCAAGGTGCCGGAGTTAGCGGCATTCTATAATGAGATTAC
>ENA-UOJE01000983-UOJE01000983.1-human-gut-metagenome-genome-assembly--contig:-C23-NODE-983-length-27917-cov-5.394588_pt1 | contig 27917 bp, 17 predicted proteins | sample MGYA00242341_ERZ723888 | MGnify/ENA metagenome assembly ERZ723888 | reverse complement strand
TTTTACGACCTCTGCGGCTTCCGTATCAACCAACCATAACTGCTTGTCCTGTTCGTCCTTTCGGTAGCCGTAAGGCGGCAGGGTACAGAGATGTTTTCCCGACATTCCTTTGGCTTTGAACACGGCGCGGATTTTCTTGCTCGTGTCCTTTGCATACCACTCGTTGATGATATTCCGAAAGGGCGTAAAGTCGTTATCCACGCTGCTTTCGCTGTCCACGCCATCGTTAATGGCAATGAACCGAATGCCCGCTTCGGGAAACGTGATTTCCGTATAGAGTCCCACTTTGAGATAGTCCCTTCCCAAACGGCTCATGTCTTTGACGACGATCGTCCTGACCTTGCCGTCGTTTACGTCGTTCATCAGTCTTGTGAAGTCGGGACGGTTGAAGCTCGTTCCCGAATAGCCGTCGTCCACATAGAACTGTGGATTGGTAAAGCCGTGTTCCTGTGCGTACTTACCGAGTATCGCTTTTTGATTTTTAATACTGTTGCTGTCGCCCTGCAATTCGTCATCTCTTGACAGACGGCAGTAGAGGGCGGTTATCTTTTCACCTCCGTGTATCGTGTTTTTATGTTGCATTGAAAGTTGTGTGTTCATTCCGTTTCTCCTTTGGAATGCATGCTTTCAAGCGAGTCCTTTAATATCAGACGGATGAGTTTGTCTTTCACGCCGTCTTTGGCTATACCGCCGTCTTTCACGACGACGGTGTACTCCGTACCATTGTAGGTTTCGGTATAAGTATAAAGTTCCTTTTCGATATGTCCCTGAACAGAAAGCCGAGAACTTTCTCTTTCTTAGATTTGATATATCCAATATCATACTCGCTTCCGTTTACAGAGAAGAACTTACTTTTTAGTTTCTGTGTAGAAGAAATCGTCGTAACCGTCTATCGTCTTGGCGAGGGACAAATCGTTTTCGGCAGCTTCGTCTGTCAACGCTTTATATCCCGCTTCGATGAGCTGTACTTTCGTATAGCCGTACTTTTTCAAGAACTCGTTGATTTCCTCCGCATACTTTCTCGGTACGCTCGTTCCCCATATCATGCTCTTGGCTTTTCTTTCTTCTCTGTGCTTGTCCTCGTATCTCTTATTGATGACCGACTTCGGTGTTCCCATTCCTTGACGCCTCCTTTGATGGTATTGATAGTATATCGTATAAATACGGTATTGTCAAGTATTAGGGGTGATGTAATTCAGAGAGGGACAAGTCTTTTTTGTTGTGTTCGTCCTTTGCGTGGACGAGATAGAAAAGCAAATCGGGTTTCCCGATTGTGCCCATAGTTTTGCGCAAGCAAAAGTCAATCAAAATGCACTCCTGTTGCATTTTCTTATCCTGCCTCATTTTTTAGTGTTTTTGCAACAGTCTGATTGCCTTTTTGCCACGACTTCATTTTTCCTTTGCTTGCATAGTTGCTTGGCAGTATTAACCGCTTTTTCCTTTTAATCCGCCTTTTCGTCCGCTTTCGCTTCGGCGTCTGCTTAAATCAAAACTCTTGCGGAATAACCTGAAATAACTGTCTATGGGTTGCGGCAGGTCATTCGGTTCCGTTCCGTAAAACATATATCCGCAGACGGCTTTGATGAACTTTCCTGCAACGGCGTTGTCTTTCAGCGTTTCAATCATTCTTGCATACGAAGCCTTAAAGGTGAAGTGGCGCATCTGACGGTTGAGATAATACGGAATTTTCCCTTGCCGTTCTGTTTCCGTTGCGTCCGTAAGTGCAGGCAAAATGATTTCCCAAAAGCAGTTTTCCGTTTCGCTTTTACTTGGCGTATCTTCCTTTTCAAAGACAGTATAAGCGCATATCCGTTTGATAAATCTTCCTGCTTCCTCGTCTGATAGTTGGCTTATTACGTCAAAGTATAAATCATAAAATGTAAATTGTTCCATTCATTCTCCTTTCCGTTTTTCTTTGTTTTAACACTTATTCGTTTCATCTCTGATGTGATTCATACAAAACACCTCCTCACTAAACCCAGAAAGTTAGAGGGTAAAAGTTTACGGTCTGTAAGAAACTTTTTCTGATTTTTTTTATTTTCTTTTGTCGATTCCCTCTGAATACCCTTCATTACTATTGGAAAGCTACATACCTTTTTGATGGGGTGTTTCAAAAAAAGTCTTCAAAAAATAATTTTACCTTCTACTATAATTGGATAGTTTCCCTCGTTTTGTAGGGGTGTTTATCTAAAGTTTCTCAAAGAAATTTATTTATCCCTACACTTATATTGGAAAGTTATATCCTCAAAGTTTGACGAGTTGAGAAAAAATTCTTGAAAATTTTTTATTTTAACTTATGTATAATTGGAAACCTACGAATTGAAAGTCTGCGCTTCAAAAGAAAACCTCTGCAAGAAAAAGGACTTGCAGAGGTTTACAGTATAGATGAAAAACTAAAATTTTTATAGAATTGCACTTTCAAGCGTTGACAAAAAACTCTCTCAAAAATTCGAGAGAGTTTTTTGTATGTATAACAGTTTTACAAATTTGCTTTATAATCTTCGCCCCAACTATACATAGCGTCGAGAATAGGCTTTAATGTTTTTCCGAGTTCTGAAAGCGAATACTCCACGCGCGGCGGTACTTCGGCAAACACTTCTCTTTCGATAAGTCCGTCGTCTTCCAATGCTCTTAAATTATCCGTCAATACTTTTTTGCTGATGGCGGGGATTGTTTTCGTAAAATCGGTAAAACGCTGTTTGCCGTTATAAATCAGATTACGAAGAATCAGCAGCTTCCATTTATTGCCGATCAACTGTACGCAGGTGGCGACGGGGCATTCGGGTAATTCTTCCTTCGTCAGCATAATTTCTGCCTCCTTTTCAGATTATGTTTATTGTATCATAAAGAGAGCCGAAAGTCAATAGTTCAAAAAAGAAACTATGTTACAAATCTATTATCAGATAATAAAAAAGTAACGTTCTTGTATTGCTTTTTGTGCTTTGCTATACTATGGGCGTAATCGATAAGGTTACGAAATTTTAATCTTTAAGGAGTGCTAAAATGAATAAGAGCAATTACAAAACTGTAAAACTTGACAAGGGCGAAATGCACGTTTACGACTTCGGCGGCGTTAAACTGCACGCTTACAGAACGGATGATTTTATAAGCGACGAAGTATTTATCGTTGAAAAAAACGGCAAATCGGTTGTTATCGAATCGCCTTGCTTTTTCGATAACAACGCTGCGCTTGAAAAATACGTTGCGGATATGAACGTGCAAGGCGTGCTTATTGCCTATCACGACGCGGGCGGCAGTTTCTTGCCGGACGTGCCCAAATACGCTACGCAAAACGCGAAAGACTACGGCGAAAACGGCGGAGGAAAAACGTTGATAGATAACTTTACAAATGCGTTCGGCGCAATATTTGATAATAGTCTGCACAAGATAACCAACATCATAGAAGAAGGAAAAGTAACGATAGGCGGAATAGAATTCGTTATTACAAAAACGCACGAAGCGTACAATATTGCAATTCCCGAAATTAACGCCGTATATACGCATATGCTCGGACACGACTGCCACTCTATCGTTGCGAATGCGGGACACGCCGACGCCATTATCGCCGAACTGAATGGTTATATTCAAAAGGGTTACGAACTGATCCTTACTTCGCACTATACGCCCGAAGATCTGAAAGATGCGCAGACGAAAATCGATTACTTGAATAAATTGAAAGAAATTGCGGCGAAATCCAAAAATGCGGACGAGTTCAAAACGGAAGTGAAAAAGTCGTTCCCCGAATATGGCGGCGAAAATTACCTCGATATGACGGCGGGGATGTTCTTCGCTTAAATCTTTTAACTGTAAAAGCGTAGTCGTAGCCCGATTGCGCTTTTATACCTTCTCGGATGAAAATGAAAACAATAGAAGCATTAAGATTTTTGCAGGAGCAAATTCATACTACGGTTATAGCCACGAACGGCGGGGACGGAAACCCTGTAACCTGCGCCGTAGATATTATGGACTACGACGAAAACGGTCTGTATTTTCTTACCGCCAAAGGCAAGAATTTTTATAAGCGGCTGAAAGCGAACGGCTGTCTTTCCCTTACGGGTGTTAAGGGCGACAGCACGCTGACCTGCGTTGCCGTGTCCGTCCGCGGTAAAGTAAAAGAAATCGGCGGCGAACGGTTGCAACGACTTCTCGATAAAAACCCCTATATGTACGAAATATATCCCACCGAACAATCGCGTACCGCGCTTACCGTCTTTCAGGTATACGAAGGCAACGGTGAATGGTTCGACCTATTGAATAAGCCTATCGAAAGATATTCTTTTTCTTTCGGCGGCGAAACGGATATTGCTCACGGCTATTATGCAACGGAAGAATGTATCGCGTGCGGTAAATGTCAAACCGTTTGTCCGCAACAATGCATCGACATAAACGGGAAAGCAACGATCCGACAGGAAAACTGTCTGCATTGCGGAAACTGCTTGCCGATTTGTCCCGTAGGCGCCGTCAAAAGAATGTAAACGAGATAATATCATTATGAAAGTTATAGATAGATTGATAGAAATACTTTGCGAAGAACGCGGCGAAGTTGCGCCCGACCTTGTGGAAGAAAGAAAGCACGACTATTTTCGCGCGCTGTGTAACGTGCGCCCGCCTATGCCGATAAGCGAAGAATTTTTACGATTACAAGACGAATATCTGACCAAACAAACACGCTTGCGCGGAACAGTGGATATAAATGGCTTTACCTATAAAAACGGCATTGCGCTTTGGCAAGGCGATATAACGCGGCTTAACGCCGATGCGATAGTAAACGCCTGCAACTGTAAACTGTTGGGTTGTTTTCAGCCGTTACACAACTGTATAGACAATATTATTCATTCAAATGCAGGCATACAAGTACGGTTGGATTGTAACAAAATTATGCGAGGCAAGGACGAGCCGAACGGACAAGTGAAAGTTACGAAAGCCTATAATTTACCGAGCAGATATATATTCCATACCGTCGGTGCAATCGTTTACGGCAACGTAACGAAACAAAATCGAAACGACTTAATAAACTGTTATCTTTCCTGCCTTGATAAAGCGGCGGAAATGAAACTTGACAGCATAGCGTTTTGCTGTATCTCTACGGGCGTTTACGGCTATCCGAAAGATAAGGCTTGCTCGCTTGCGGTGCAGATCGTGAAAGATTGGCAAGCGCAAACACACAGCAATGTAAAGATTATATTCAATGTTTTTACGGACGAAGATAGATGTTACTATGAACGCGAATTATCTTAAATTAAGACAATGGCTTGACGAAGCCGACGCAGTTGTAATCGGTGCAGGCGCGGGACTTTCCACGTCGGCAGGACTCACTTACGGCGGCGAAAGATTTTTCAAATATTTTGCCGATTTTCACGCAAAGTACGGCATAACCGATATGTATTCGGGCGGCTTTTATCCTTACGAAACTTTGGAAGAATATTGGGCTTGGTGGTCGAGGCATATTTTTTATAACCGTTACATTGAACCGCCCAAACCTGTTTATAACGAACTGTATGAACTTGTAAAAGACAAAGACTATTTTGTGCTGACTACGAACGTTGACCATTGTTTTCAGAAAGCGGGGTTCGATAAACGGCGACTTTTCTATACGCAGGGCGATTACGGGCTTTTTCAATGTTCCGTGCCTTGCCATAACGCAACCTACGACAACGAGCAGCTGATACGGCGTATGTACGCGGAGCAAAGGGATATGCGTATCCCGTCCGAACTTATACCGTACTGCCCGAAGTGCGGCAAGCCTATGACGATGAATTTGCGCGCCGACGATACGTTCGTGCAGGATAAAGGCTGGGAAGCTGCTTGCGGACGGTACGAGAAATTTATAGCGCAAAACAAGAACAGGCGCATACTCTATTGGGAACTCGGCGTGGGAATGAATACGCCCGTCATAATCAAATATCCGTTCTGGCGGTTTACCTTGCAAAACGAAAAAGCGCGTTACGCTTGTATAAACTACGGAGAAGCGCTATGCCCGAAAGAAATTGAAAAACAGTCTGTTTGTATCAACGATGATATTGGAACGACAATAAAAAGCATAGGAAAAATTCAAAAATGAGTCAAGAGAAATTAACGAATAGGAATAACAATAGAGTGTATGTTAGCTGCCCAATATGCTCCACTACCTTATTGCAGGGCGAACTTGTAAAGAATACGATAGTCCGATGTGAGAACTGTCATCAACGAATCGTCGTTGAAATAGAAAATGGAAAAACATCCGCAAAGCCATTGCATAGTGAAAAAACGATATAAAAGAAAAAACATGATTTGAAGTTAAATCAAATCTTGTTTTTTTATTTGATTTCAGCTCATTGCCGTTTGTTTTAGTTAAAAATATCCTGACAATAGGCTGTTAAGCACAAGAGGATAACAAATCTACTTAATTTTTACAGTTAAAATATGCCATTATACAATAATATATAAATGTTTTGTTCGTAATAGTAAGTAAATTGTTGACAAAACTAATGATTGGTAGTATAATAAATAACAATCAATAGTTTAGAGGTGCTTATGAATAATCGAAAAGAACAAATTTTATTGGCAACTTTGGAATTGGCTACTCAATATGGGTTAAATGCTATTTCAATGTCGCAAATAGCGCAAAAAGTCGGGATACAAAAACCGTCTTTATATAATCATTTCAAAAGCAAGGACGAGATTATAAGTTCGATTTACGAGTATATCAGAGATAACGCGCAAAAAAACGCAACAAGCGATAATGCCGATATAGGCGAATTTATAAAAAGTAATTCCGCTGTAACGGTTTTAACCTATGCCGTTACTAATTATTTGAATATGAGTAAAGACGACAAATTATTTTCGTTTTATAAAGTTATATATGCCGAACGTGCTATCAATGCAGATGCCGCAAAAATTATGGCAGAAGAAACAAAACGTATGATAAACGCAACTAAAAATATATTCTATGCGTTGCAAGTTCACGGCAAAATAAATGTAAAAGATATTGATACGGCAGCATTTTCATTTGCTATGTCTATACATTCCATTATGGACTATCAGTTTGATTGTGAAGCCGCACAAATAGCATTTGATGAAAATATAATGCAAAACTACATTAAATGGTTTTGCGAAAATATAGGAGCATAGAAATGAAAAAAACTTTTGTAAATTGGTTAGGGCTTTTAGGTATAGTAGCGTTTTTGTCGTACCTTGCCGCCGTTGTATTTTCCCCGCTCGCATACCCCGGTTATAACAGACTTTCGCAAGCCGTTAGCGATTTAAGCGCAAGCAACGCGCCGTCAAGGGTTTTATGGGGGCAATTATCGGCACTGTATGATGTTTGCAGCGTTGTGTGCGTAACGCTTGTATGCGTTTTTGTAAAAGGGAAATTGAATAAAAATATTCGTATCGGAATTTATTTGTTTACGGCTATGACTTGGCTTTCGGCTGTCGGTTATAAATTGTTTCCGTTGTCAGATAGCGGCAACGGCGGCACGTTTCAAGATATTATGCACATATATGTCGTAACCGTATTTGTAGTTTTATTATCTATTGCCTCGTTAGTAATGATAATGATTGGCGGTTATCGTGATAAAAAACACCGTTTAATCGCTATACTTGCAACTGTTGCATTAGCAATTATGTTAATCGGTGCTATCGGCACAAATATAGTACCAAAAGATTATTTTGGTATTCCCGAAAGATTTAGTACGTTTGCTGCTGTCGGTTTTACTGCTGTACTTGGGTTATATTTGTTTTTTGATTTTGAGATTAAGAAAGAAGAATAAATCTTAAACAGAGGAAGTATGGTATGGAAACACAAGAGAAAAAGAAAAATTTAACGAGAGCGTATGTGTGTTGCCCATATTGTTCAACCATTTTATTGCAAGGAGAATCTGTTAAGAATACAGTAGTCCGATGTGAGAACTGTCATCAACGAATTGTCGTTGAAATAGAAAGCGGAAAAACCTCTACAATACCATTTCATAACGAAAAAACAGAATATAGAAGAAAACAGGACTTGAATTGATTTCAAATCCTGTTTTTTCTTTGACTCGCTTTCAGGGCGCATTCCCATTAAAATTTAGTTTTTCAAATTTTCCCTATGGAATACACCTTTCGAGCGGGCGGCTTTTTAACGGTCATTTAAGCGTCATTATTATGGATTGAGGAAAATCCCCGAAATTTTTTCCGAAAAGATTTATGCCGCCGCGGTGTACCGCGTCGGGCTTTACGCCAATCGAAAAAACTATGTAGGGATGATCGTTCAGCTTAAGATCGTCAAAGCATACGCCGCGGTTTACCAGTACGTTGTTGTCATATACTCCGGACGTGTTGACGGTAAAGCGTTTAAGCTGGCCGAACTGCGTTGAGATTACCGGCCAGTGGTCGGGCGTGTATTTCCCGCGCCGCCCGCCGTAATCGCCGGGTGACGTGTAGGTGGCTATTTCCACTCCGTTTATGAAAAGCGTTATATCGCTTGGCCAGTTGCTCCGATGGTAAACAGCCTCGGAGCAGGCCTCAAACGAAAACGAAATTTCGCTGAATTCCTTGTTGTTGGGAAAATTGTTCGGAAAATGATATGTTATAAATCCGTGGTCAAACCAAAGCAGCTCGGCGTTTTTGCGCTCGGGAGAAAAGAATACGCTGGGATTGTCAAAGGTCTCTATAGCCGCTTTCTGTCCGGTCATTCCGCAGGGCGCGGTTATTTCGCAGCCGGTGAACTGCCCCAACGGCATTTCTATCGAAAATTCCTTGCCTTCGGTTTCGGGATAAGACGGATCGTCAAATTTCACCGTGGCGGACATTACCATTTTAGAGCAGATTTTTACGTGGCCTTTGGGACCGGGCTGATAATTTACAAAAATAAGCTGCGCTTCCGCCAGCGCGTCCACGTGTTTTGAAACCGATGAAATAGGCATATCCAGCGCCTTGGATATTTCCAGCAGGTTAAGCGGCTGGTATTGCAGCAGCGTCAGTACCTTAAGCCGGTCGGGAGAGGATAAAGCCCTTCCCAGTCTTACGATGTTTTCGTGCTGAGACGGCTCGTTGACGGAAAGAATAAAATTTTTGTCTCCGCTTATAATATCGCTCATAGCATATATCCTCCTATAGGTTTTGCTCGCTCAAGGTATTAAAGCTTAACTCCGGGCGGGCGGTATTTTTCCGATTTGTGAAAACTTAGTCGGCGGCTGATTCCGGAATTGCGCAGATGTTGTCGTGAAACGGCCGGCCGGCGCATATTTTATTATAATATAATCTAAAATCGGAGCTTTGTCAACATGCTTTTGTAAAATATGTTTTCACGATTAGTGAAAATCAAAGCGCTCATTCAGTCTGAAATCGGAAACCTTTTTGGTATTGACATTTGCCGGAATGTGTTTTACAATAGGTGTACGATGAAACGGAAGGCGCTGATTTTTTCCGTTTCGGCAGATGTCAAAAATATTTCAGAGTTAAGGATTGCAGTGAAAGTGATGAAAGCAGATGGAAAAAAGAGAATTTTACCGGCTTACCCTTTGTTTGTAAAGGATCCCTATTTTTCCATATGGTCTGCGGGCGACGAGCTTAATAAAAGCGATACGTGCTTTTGGCAGGGCGACGAAAAGCCTCTTTACGGTATTGTTGTCGCGGACGGAGTAAAGTATTGTTTTATGGGCGTAAGATCCGACTGCACGGCGATGGAGCAGATTGATTTGTCAGTCAGCGCCTTTTCTACCGCGTATGTTTTTTCGACGGATTCGTTCGATTTGAGGGCGGAGTTTATTTCGCCGCTTCCGCTTGACGATATAGAGCTGCTTTCCTGCCCGGTTTGTTACCTTAAGTACACCGTTACGCCAAAAACCGAAATCAAAAAGCTGTCGGTCGCGCTTATGGTGAACGATAAAATCTGTTATAATAAGAAATCCGCGCCGCATATAGATACCGGGATAAGGGGCGACGCGCTTGCGCTTGACGGCTTCGAGTGCGCATACTTCGGCTTGGACAGACAAAATATTCTTTCCTTAAGCGCCGACAACGTATCCGCCGACTGGGGTTATTATTTCGTGGCGGGGCGGGAGTGCTTTTACCACAGCCTTGAGGAAACCGACGCGGTGCTTCTGGGCGGAGAACTATCCGAAAGCCTGACCGGAACCGACCGCTTTATTACCGCAGTCAACAGTTACGAGGGGCTTGCGGGAGAGGTTCAGGACAAGTTTCTTATAGCGTTTGACGACGTATGTTCTATATTCTATTACGGTCAGCTTTTAAAGGGCTATTGGTTCAGGGACGGCAAAACGATAATAAACGCTCTTGAGGAATCGTATTACGGCTTTGATAAGGCCGTTGCCAAATGCGCGGCGTTTGAAAAGAAATTTGCCGAGCGCATGAGTAAATACGGCGGAGAATATCTTAAGCTTTGCTACGCGTCGCTCCGTCAGTCCATTGCCGCGCACAAGGCGGTTGCGGATAAAAAAGGCAGACTGCTGTTTCTGTCAAAGGAATGCTCGTCTGACGGCTGTATCGCCACGGTGGACGTAACATACGCCTCTATGCCGCTGTATCTTCTGTACAATCCCAAGCTTGTGGCGGGCATGATTTATCCGATTTTCGATTTTGCCCGTATGCCGGTTTGGAAGGAGGATTTCGCTCCGCACGACGCGGGCGTTTATCCCTACTGTCAGGGGCAGTATTACGCGGTGACGGCAAAACCGTCCGGAAAGTTCGGCCGGCAGCTTCATTACATAAACGGCGCTGACAACGGCGTGCTTCCGTTCTATTATCAGTATCCGGCGCGCAGCGATATCTATTTGTTTGAAAAGCAGATGCCGGTTGAGGAATGCGCCAATATGCTGATTATCACGGCGCTGGTTTACCGCCAAACCGGAGATAAGCAGCTGGTGACGGAAAATTACGATTTACTTGAAAAATGGGCGGGATATCTTGTCAATAAAGGCTTTATTCCCGAAAATCAGCTTTGCACGGACGATTTTGCGGGACATATGGATAAAAACGTCAATCTTTCGGTCAAGGCGACGGTTGCTCTGTATGCGTTTAAAATTTTAAGCGAAGCCGCCGGAAAGCCCGACACTGCGGCGTTTTACGAAAAGATTGCCGAGGATCGCGCGTCCAGACTGCAAAAGCTGTTTCCTAAACATATGCCGCTTTCCTTTGACAGCGGGGAGGATACTTACAGCTTAAAGTACAATCTTGCCGCCGATAAAATGCTCGGCGCTGGGCTGTTTGACCAAAAACTTCTCGAGCGCGAGGTTGATTTGTATATCAGCAAGCTAAACGTCTTCGGCTGTCCGTTGGATAACCGTAAAAGCTTTACTAAATCCGACTGGCTCATGTGGGTTGCCGCTTTGACGGAGGACGGCGAAAAACGCGGAAAGCTAATAAAACCGCTGTCTAAGTTTTTGACTGACAGTCCGGGCAGAATTCCGTATTCCGATTGGTACGATACCGTGACCGGCGAGGTCCCGATGTTCAGAAACCGTACAGTGCAGGGCGGCCTTTACGTGCTTCCCCTGATAGATAAAAAATAAGAGACAAATAATTTGGAGGGCAAAATGAAAAAATTAGCGAAACTGATACTGATACTGGTGTTGGCGCTGACGATGACCGTGACTGCGGCCGCATGCCGCGGGGGGGGGAGCGATCCTAACAATCCCGGCGGCCCAGGCGGCAATACTCCCGGCGGCGGAGATACCGGCATAACCGAGGAGGTCGATACTGCCCGTACTCAGCTGTACGTCAGCAATTTTAACGGCGGTTACGGCGACGAGTGGCTTAAAACCTTAAAGACAAGATTCGAGGAATTTTACAAGGATACGGAATTTGAACCCGGAACCGGCAAAAAGGGCGTTCAGGTCCTGATTGACAACGCAAAATCCGGCGGCGAAGCTTTAAGCTCGTCTATCAGCGGTTCAAGAAACGAGGTATTCTTTTCCGAGACTGTTTATTATTACAGTTACGTAAACAACGGTCTTGTCGCGGATATTACCGACATTGTGGCGGATACCACTTTGGAGGAATACGGCGACGAGGGCACCATTGAAGATAAATTAAACGCTCAGCAAAAGGATTTTTACAGGGTTAAATCAGCGTCCGATACTGAAGGAAAGTATTACGGACTGCCGCATTATTCCGGATTCAGCGGGATAATGTATGACGTTGACCTTTTTGACGCTCAGGGTTTTTATTTCGTTGCGGATCCCGATAAGGACGCGACGGCAAATAAGTTGAATACCTGGTATGACAACGGCAACGGCGGCATAATGATAGGAAAAAACGATACCACGCCCAAAAGCAACGGGCCGGACGGCGAGCCTGGTACGTTTGACGACGGTCTTCCCGCAACATACGACGAATTTTTTATTCTCTGCGATTACATAGAGGGCGGCGGAATGACTCCCGTCATCTGGACGGGGCAGCATCAAAAGGGCTACAACAACTGGCAGCTTCAGGCTCTTGCCACCGATTACGAGGGCCCCGAGCAGATGATGCTCAATTTCAGTTTCGACGGCTATGCCGAAAATCTTGTTCAGTCCATTGACGGCAACGGAAACGTCGTCAAAAAACCCAGAACAAAAATAGACAGCACCAACGGCTACGAGATGTACACCTCGGCCGGCAGATATTACGCGCTTAAGTTTTTTGAAAGACTGCTTTCAAAAAGCGTATATTACGACGACAAATGCTATAATACCACGCAGTCTCATCTGATGGCTCAGGAGGACTTTTTGATGTCCAAGCCGGAAAGCGGCGGCGGCGCGGGTACCATTGCCATGATCATGGAAGGCAACTGGTGGGAAAACGAGGCTAAAGACGTATTTACCATGGCTGTAAACGCTTACGGCGAGGAATACGGCAGAAACGTCCGCAGGATAGGCTATATGCCTTATCCCAAGGCTACGGAGGCGGAGGTCGGCGACGGCATAACCGTCATGGATACGCACTACTCGCTGGGCTTTATCAACGCCAACTGCGAGGGCGTAAAGCTTGATCTTGCCAAAAAATTCCTGAAATTCGCTTATACCGACGAATCTCTTGCCGAGTTTACTGTTATAACCAATACGCCCAAGGCGCTCGAGTACGAGCTTGAAGATGCCGACAAGGAGAAGATGAGCTATTTCGGTCGCAGCATATGGGATATCAAAGAAAACTCATCGTTCGTCTATCCTTACAGCACCAACAGCGTGTATCTCAATCACCAGAGCAGCTTTAACTTTTCCGATTCGTTCGAGTCTAAAATCGGCTCCACCGTTTACGATAACGCCGGTTCGATTTTAAGACCGACCGTATCCAATCATAAGACAGCTAAGGAATTCTTTGAAGGAATTTCCGCCAATTTCAATAAGACTTATTGGGATACTAATTTCGGTAATTAATATAATTCGGATAAATCCGCCGCGGCATTACGGCTGCGGCCGGGTTTTCCTTTAGTTTTTTTTGTCTCCGTCTTGCATTCGGGAGGGGGACTACGGGAGAATCAGGCTGATGAAAGACAGGAAACTGAAAAACGAGAAATGTAATACGGAGAGTTCGGTCCCGGATACGTCCGGTTCCGGCGCCGCCGTAAAAAAGCGTAAAAGCATAAAAAACACGATTTACGATCTGAGGGTAAAGCTTCATCGCGCCACGCATAAAAAAACGGGCGTCAAACGCATCGGCCAGCGCAAGCGCAACGACATCATTTTTTATTGCCTGATGCTGGCCTTTCCGGTCGTACAGTTCTGTATTTTTTACATAGGCGTTAATTTTAACTCCATTCTGCTTACGTTCAGGAAGTATGATTTCGTGACCGGGCAGTGGTCGTTTGCCGGATTTGAAAACATAAGCAAGGTTTTATCGGATCTGGGCACTCAGTATGTGCTAATCCAAAGCGCAAAAAATTCGCTGATATGCTATTTTGTCGGACTTATTACGGGCGTCCCGCTGTCGCTGTTTTTTTCGTATTATATTTACAAAAAAATGCCGCTGCACGGGTTTTTCAAGGTAATGCTGTTTATGCCCTCCGTAATTTCGAGTATAGCGATGGTCGTCATGTTCAGCTACTTTGTGGAAAACGCTTATCCCGCTATTATGCAAAAGTTTTTCGGTTTAAGGGTTGAGGGACTTATCGCCGATCCGGAGACGACGTTCGGAACAATATTGTTTTATTCGGTTTGGTCGGGCTTCGGTACAAGCATACTGATGTATTCGGGCGCGATGAATTCTATTTCCGATTCGGTTGTGGAGGCGGCTAAGCTTGAGGGCGTCACGCCGCTTAAAGAATTTTTCAAAATTACGCTGCCGCTGATTTACCCCACTTTGGTCACTTTTCTTGTCGTAGGCATTGCGGGTATCTTTACAAATCAGATGAATCTTTTCAGCTTTTTCGGTGCGCAGGCGGATTACCGCGTTTATACTTTCGGCTATTATTTGTATAAAAACACGCAGTCGGCCACTATGGATTTGTATCCGTATCTGGCCGCAATGGGATTGTTGATGACGCTTGTCGCGGTGCCCGTTACGCTGCTTGTCCGTTATTTATTGGAAAAATTCGGACCTAGGGTGGACTGAGGAGGTAAGTAAAATCATGCAGAATGAAATTATCGTAAATCCTGTTTCCGAAGCTCAGCCGCTTTTATCCACGGCGTCGCCGAAGGCAAAAAAAATAAAGCGGCGTATTACTCCCATGACGGTGATACTGCTTGCCGTGCTGCTGCTGTATTCTGTAAGCCTGTTTATACCGATACTGTGGGGCTTTACCACCTCGCTTAAGGACAGGCTGGAATTCAGAACCAATGTTTTCGGAATTCCTGACGGCTGGCCGTGGGAATGGGAATGGAATAACTATTCGTATGCGTTTATCAATTTTATCGTCAAGGTAGAGGCGGGCGCCGGCTTCAGGGTAGTTTACATGGAGGAGATGTTTCTCTATACGATACTGTACGCCCTCGGCTGCGCGTTTTTCCAGTCGTTTATCTGCTGTCTCGTCGCGTACATGGTCGTAAAATTCAATTACTTCTTTTCCAAGATACTTTATACTGCGGTCATCGTCGCAATGATTCTGCCCATTGTCGGAGCTCTTCCTTCGGAAATACAAATGGCGCGCTCTTTGCTGCTGTTCGACCACATCTGGGGTATGTGGATTATGAAAAGCCATTTCCTGGGCATGTATTTTCTGGTCTTTCACGCCATGTTCAGGGGCATACCCAAGGAATTTGCAGACGCCGCAAGAGTGGACGGGGCGGGAAATTTTCAGGTCCTGTTCCGAATAATGTTTCCCCTTGTCAGAAATACGCTGTTTACCGTTGTGCTGCTTAACTTTATCGGATACTGGAATGATTATCAGGTTCCGCTTATTTATCTTCCCAGCTATCCGACCATTGCCTACGGTCTGTATCTGTTTAACTTTTCCACTACCAATTCGCTTTCGCACGTTACCATGAAAATAACGGGCTGTATGATCATGATGCTGCCCATACTGATTATTTTCATTATTTTCCGCAACAGACTTATCGGCAACATTTCCATGGGCGGACTTAAGGAATAAATCAAATAAATTAATAAAATTATACGTTTAAAAAACGAAAAAAGGAGGTTTTGATGAAAACAAAAAGCTTAAAAAACGTCTTGATTTCCGTGCTGATAGCGCTTGTGCTCGCTTTGGGAGTTACGGCGGCGTTTCTGCCCGGGGTTAAGACCGGAGCGGAGGCGAATCCCGAAGCCTTGCAGCTTAAAGAAGAGTATCTTGTCGGGACGGAGATAACGCTGCCCGATATGACCTTCAGCGTCGGCGGAAGCGAGGTCAAGGCGGTAAAAACGGTGTATTATCCGGACGGCAGAACTTTCCGCGCAGATAAGATTACGCCGGACGTAATGGGTAATTATACTGTCGAATATTCCGCAGATACCGCCGATGGTTATAAGACGGAAACCAAAAGTTTTTACGCCTATAAAAATCTGTATGAGACCGCCGGCATAAAGTCGTCCGTTTCCTACGGATTCCACGAGCTGACTCCGTCGCACGCCGGGCTTATGGTCAGCCTGTCGGGCACCGGCACATTCCTCTATAATAAGGTGATCGACCTTAGCGAAATGACGGGCGCGGATAAGCTGTTTTCCTTTTACGTTACGCCGGAAGTGCCCGGGGAAATGGATTTATATACCGTAAAGGTCAGATTTACCGACATTTACGATCCGGAAAGCTATTTGACGATAGTAATAAACGCCTCCCGCGACGGCATAGCTCACGGAGTGGCGTATATACAGGCGGGCGCAAATTTCCAGCCTACCACGGGCCTTGAAGCCAATCAGAATAAGATTCACCGCAATAATATTTTCGGCTTTCCCGCAAATTTTACTTTCTACGGCTCGGATAAAAACGGCGCCAGCGATGAAAACCTGCTTGTCAACAATCAGATCGAAATTTACTTGGATTACGCCAGCAAGCAGCTTTTAAGCAAATATAATTCTATGGGCAACAATCTGATTGTAGATTTGGATAATCCCGAACATTTTGCCGATCTGTGGCCCGGTTTTACCACCGGAGAAGTTACTATGAGCGTTACCGTTGAAAACTTGCTTAAGTCCAGCGCCAATATGGTGTTTACGGACATTGCCGGTCAGCAGCTGTCGCTCAATAAGCTTGTTGACGATCAAAAGCCCATCGTCACGGTAGACGATCTCGGTTACGATACGATGCCGAACGCCGTGCTCGGCAGGCCGTATCCGCTTTATAAATGCGAGGCGGTCGACCAGTATTGTGGAACGCTTGAGGCGTCCGCCAAGGTTTACGAAAATTACGGCAGCCCGGCGGAAACGGAGTGCGACGTCGTTGACGGTATATTCACTCCTTCGCACACGGGCAAGTATTACGTCGTTTATATGGCGACCGACTGGTCGGGAAACGTCGGAGATATAGTGTACGAGATTCAATGCGTCTCTGAAGATGAGGCTCCCGAGATAGTTCTTACGGTCGGTCAGGGCGAAACGTCCGGATATGTCGGCACGTACATCGATCTTGCCGAAGCCGAAGGCAGCGGCGGTATCGGAAAAGTAAACGTCGATGTCGTTGTCACCGACGCTTCCGGCAACGAGGTTTCCGTGGAGAACGGAAGGTTCAAGCCGCTTTCGGCAGGTACCTTTACCGTGGATTATATCGCTACCGATTACGTTTTAAATACCGAAACCGTCAGCTATACCGTGCAGATTTCCGTATCCGATAAGCCGGTATTCGATTCCGAGGCCAATCTGCCCAAGTATATCGTTTCGGGGTACGAATATAAGCTGCCCGTGCTGTACGCTTACGATTATAACGACGGCGGCAGACAGCTTTCCACTACGGTAACAGTGACCGACGACGACGGCACGCGTTCGCTCGGCGCCGATAACGCGGCTGTGTTCAAGGTTAACGCCGCGGGCGGCAGCAGGGATGTAAAAATCGTTTATACTGCCGAAAACGGCAACGGAGCAACGACGCTTTCCTACAATTTAAAAGCGTACAACGTATATACCGACAGGGGTTTGCTGGATATGTCTAAGTATTTTATCGGCGACGGCATAAAATCCGATGCGACCAGCGCGGCAATAACGCTTACCGCCGACGGCTCCGAAGAAAACGTTTCGACGGAGTTTGCAAATACTCTGCTTGCCGAGGGCTTCGGCCTAATATTCAACGTCGATAAAAACAAAAGCGCGATGAGCAAGGTCAATATATGGCTTACCGACAGCATGAATCCGGCCGAAACCGTTAAGCTTTCGTTTGTCAAGACGATGACAACCGCGCTTTTCAGAATTAACGACGGCACCGATTATGAGACAAAATCGACCTTTAGCGGAAGCGTGACCGAATTCAGGCTTAATTATTCCAACGAAGAGCATAAGATCATGGCCGACGGCTCCAATTATATTACGATCGGTTCGGCTTACGGCGGCGCGGAATTCAACGGCTTTACCTCCGGTAAGGTTTATATGAGGATAGAATTTGAAGGAGTAACCGGTCCCGCATCAATTCTCGTAAGCACGCTCAATCTGCAGCCCTTAAGAGATACGCCGCTTGACCGCGTTTCCCCCAAAGTCGTCATAATGGGCGAATACGGCGGAATGCACTCGATAGGCGATCTGGCGGAAATTCCCATGGCGCTTGTGGGCGACGTGCTCGATCCGGACGTAGAGGCTAAAGTGGAGGTGCGCGATCCTTCCGGCAATATCGTTACGGCGACCGACGGCACTTTGCTGAATAAGGTTTCGGCCGATCGCAAATATACGATAGAAATAAAGGAATACGGCAACTACAGAGTTACGTTCACCTCGACGGATACGGCCGGAGTTTCGACAAATCCTTCGTTCGTAATATCAGTGGACGACAAGTCCGCGCCCGTAATCACTCTTTCCAGGGAAAACGCCGCTGCGGCGACGTTGGGCCAGACCGTGGTGGTCGCGTCCGCTACGGCCGAGGATAATGTGACCTCGGCAAAAGATATCGTCGTAAGACAGTATCTTGTGACGCCTAGCGGCACGGTGATCGCGCTTACGGGAAATGCGTTTGTCGCAAACGAAATCGGCGATTACACGGTAAGATATTTTGCCGCAGATCAAGCGGGAAACTTTACGGTACTGGACAATGTCATTACCGTAACGGCGGCTTAACGGTAAGGGAGGTCAATCAGCAATGAAAAAGATTTTTAAGAAAATGATATTGGTTCTTCTGGCGGTAATGATGGTTTTCTCCGTCGTCGCCTGCAAGGGCGACCAGGGCGGTGATAACCCTGGCGGAAACGATCCCGGCAATAATCCGGGCGGAGGAGACGACGGAACTGTGACGGAAAAGCCCTCAGGGACGATTACTCCCGACGTATCAGGCAACGAGGTGGCCGGTATTCATCAGATCAACGTGACGGACAGCTCGATAGACTTTGTAGTCGGAGGAAGCAGCGAATACCGCATAGTCGTACCTACGGTAAAGGAATACGCGGAAATTACTACCGGCGCGGATGAAATCGTAAACTTTATTTCTCAGTCGACGGGCGCCGTACTTGACGTCGTCAATGACGAGGGGCTTACGTATTCGGCGTCGTCAAAGTTTATTTCTTTGGGCGATACTGCGCTTTTAAGCCAGGCCGGCATAGAGGTGGACAAGGAAGAGCTTACCCGCTCCGGCTACCGTATTATCAGCAAGGACAATTCCGTATTTCTGATAGGCGGCGGCGATTTCGGTACGCTTTATTCGGCTTACGAGTTCTTAAAGCATATGATAGGCTTTGAAACCTATGCCGCCGATGAAGTGGTGTTCGACCGCTATACGACGCTTAAGCTTAAAAATTTCGACGTTTTGGACGTGCCCGACTTTACATATCGCATGACTAATTACGGCACCGAAAGAAACGACAATCAGTTTGCCCAGCGTATGCGCATGAACCAGGAGTCGCTTCAGTCCGGCAAGGTCTGGATGGGACCGTCGGGCATGGGCTGGCACAATACGTTTGCGTACTTGCCCAAGGAAAAGTATTCTGCGACTCATCCGAAATGGTACAGCGTTGACGGAACTCAGCTTTGCTTCTACGCAAGAGGCGACGAAGAGGAACAGGCGCTTATGTTTGAAACGTTTATGAACAGCTTTATGGACGTAATAAAAGCGTATCCCGACGTTGAAAATATTACGATTACACAGCAGGATATAAATACCTGGTGTACGTGTCCGGTTTGCTCGGCCGAAAAGGAAAAGTACGGTACGGACGCCGCGACGATAGTCAAATTCTGCAACAAGGTGTCGGACGCGCTGCCCGAGTACTTTGAAAAGAACGGCTTAAAGGAGCGCAATATCAATATCTGTTTCTTCGCCTACCATAAAACCGAAACCGCGCCCGTCAGGCGTACCGAAACGGGTTACGAGGCGATTGACAGCGACGTGATATGCCGCGACAACGTTTACGTGTTCTATGCGCCTATTTTCGCAAACTACACCTATTCGTTCTACGACGGCAAAAACTTGAACGCCGCGGAAACGATGGACGCGTGGTGCGTGCTTTCTAAAAAGCTTTATTTGTGGATTTACAGCACTAACTTCGGCAACTATCTTGCTCCGTATAATTCCTTTAACAGTATGCAGGATAACTATCAGTTCTCCAAGGCTCACAACGCCTGCTATATGTTCGACCAGGGACAATGGAATCAGAATATGTCCACGGGCTTCGGCAATCTCAAGGCCTATCTTAACGCCAAGCTTCAATGGGACGTAACGCTTGATTTCAATCAGCTTGTCCGCGACTTCTTCGATAATTATTTCAAGGACGCATCCGATGAAATGATGGACGTATTCAATTATTACCGCACGTGGATGGCTTATCTTGAAAACGATCTCGGTATCGACGGCGTGCTCAGCCAGAATATTACGACAAGCAGATATTTCCCCAAGCCGACCATCGATACCTTCCTGGCGCTGTTTGATAAGGCATACGCCGCAATCGAGCCGCTCAAAAGCACAAACTCAACGCTTTACAACACGCTTTACGACCGTATCTGCCTTGAGACCATCGCTTACAGAAAGATGGATATAGACCTGTATTCTTCCAAGTACACTATACAGCAGCAGGCCCGGCTTAAAAAGGAATTCAAGGCCGACTGTATGCGTATCGGAGTCAGCAAGGCGACAGAGAGCAGCGACATCAACGGCGTTTGGGAAAACTGGGGCCTGTAAAAGGCGCTCTGCCGTCCGCCGAAAAAAATTGCAGGCGGCGGAAAAAATAAGCTTCTTCATACTCCTTAAATATTCCCTTGTTCGGCGGCGTTGAAATCATATCAACGGCCGCCGGGGAAGCGGAAACAAACCTAGCCCGATTCTTTTTCTCATTACTCCAAGCTTATCTTTACTCCGGGCGGACGTATTTGCCTGTCCGGATAAAGCATAAGCATAAGCATCGCTTAGGACTGAAAAGTTTTTTCCGGCTTAAGGCATTGAGAAAAAGCGAAATAAATATTAAAAGACATTCACCGCGACAGCAAGGATCAGACTTAAATATTTGCAAACAACGTAACTTAACGTACTTTTCAAATGCGCTTTCCGGCACGCCGGTAACTGTCCCGGAAAGCGTATGGAAAAGACGAAAACGGCTGCCGGGTCGATTGCAAAACTACGATCGCCGGGCCGCAAGTTAAAAAAACAAGGAGGAAACAGAATTCAATGAAAAAGTTGTCAAAAGCACTGGTATTCGTACTGATTTTCACGCTGATACTGTCTGTATTCGCGGCATGTACGGATCCGGAATCCAAAGAAGCGACGATTTCGCTTGACGAGACCGCGATTTCCTTGGATGTGGGCGAAAGTAAGCAGCTTAACGCTACCGTAGCTAATTCCGAGGAGGCCGTTGTCTGGACCAGCTCCGACGCAAGCAAGGCCACGGTAGAAAACGGCCTTGTAACGGCGCTGGCCGCAGGAAGCGTTACGGTTACCGCTTCGGTCGCGGATAAGTCCGCATCGTGCACGGTCACGATTACGGAGGCGGCGCCCGTTCCGACGCTGACTCTGGACAAGACCACGGCCAGCATGGATCTGTACGAGACGCTTACGCTTACCGCCGTAAAAAACAATATCGACGGAGAAGTAACGTGGAGCAGCTCGGATACAAGCAAGGTCACCGTAAACGGCGGAGTAGTTACTTCTCTTGCGGAGGGCAAAGCTACCGTTACGGCTTCGGCCGGCGGTCAAAGCGCGTCCTGCGAAATTACCGTAACTTCCAGCGGACAGATTCCCACGCTTACGCTTAATCGCAGCAGCGCGGTGATAAAGGTCGGCCAGACGATTACGGTGACGCCTACTCTTAAGTATAAAAACCAGACGGTGGAGGCCGATTACGAGTTTTCGACGGCCGACGTGTCTAAGGTCAGCGTAACCGACAAGGGCGTTGTCAAAGGCGTGGCCGTTACCGGAGGCAAATCCGTAGCGATCACCGTCAAGGCAAGCTACAACGGCTTTACGACCGCTAAAAGCTTAACGGTTACCGTTACCGATAACGTAACGTTCGAGCTTAATAAGTCCTCTGTCGATCTTGCCGTCAGCGCTCCTACCGACGAGTATAAGGTTTCCGATACGGTAACCGCCACGGTAGTCGATAACGGCGAGTCCGTTGCGTCCCCCAATATTAAGTGGGAAAGCGGCGACAAGAGCGTTGCGACCGTAGCGGGCGGCGTCATTACGGCCGTCGGAGTGGGCGATACGATAGTTACCGCTACCTACACCTCCAAGGCGGGCGAGGAATTTACCGTCAACGTAGGCGTTTCGGTAATTCTGCCTGTCGTTGAGCTCAGCGGCAAGATCGTCGTAGATCTCGGCGCGGATTCAGAGACTTCGGTGCAGGTATCGCTTCCTTCCGAGGTGACTGTCGCCGACGTGGTTAAGGTTCAGGACGTTACCGACGAATTTGTGGCCAAAGAAGTTGACTTCACCAAGGCTTCGGATAAAATAGTCTTTGAAAAAGCCGACCTTTACACCGGTGAAAAGGTTTATCGATTCGAGACCGCAGGCGCAGCCTACATTACTGATATCGTCATCGCCACCAAGATAATGTACACCGCGGAAGATATCGACAATATGCAGAAATATGCGGTTGCCGATAAAAATACCAGCGTTGCGGCTGACCTCAGCGGCTTGTCCGATTCGGAGAGGCAGGGCTTCGGCGGTCGGCTTCCTGATTTCGGCTGGAAGGTCTATAGGTACGGCGGATACTTTATGCTGGGCGGCAACATTCATTACAACAAGACGCTTCCGCAGTGGTGCGGCCGTACTGCTTTCGGAGACGCCGATAACTCTTATCCGGGATACTCTTTCAGCCCCAATAACACCAGCGACATAGGCTTCCACGGCACGTTCAACGGAAACGGCTACGCCATTTACGGTATGAATATTGCCGGCGCAAACGAGGGCTTCGTAGGTACGCTGGGTGTAGGCGGAGTAATCAAAAACGTATCGTTTATCGGAGTTACGGCTCCGGCAAACACCGCTATTGTAGCCACTCTTGCGGCCGGCACCATAGAAAACGTTTATATTCAGGGTTCTATGTCGGGCGGTAACGCCGGCTGGGGTCCTGCGGGCGCGGTAGGCGGCAAAGGCGACGCCAGCACGGTAATACGCAACGTCGTCGTTGACGTTTCCGTAGGCCTCGGGGACAACAACGCGTTGTTCTTCGGCGCGGGTAAATCCGGCATGACGATCGAAAACTGTATCGCCATCGGCAAAAAGGGCGGCAGCGACGCCAATCTTTTTGTAAAAGACGAGCAGGGCGTAGCTAACATAAAGTATTATCCCAGCCTGACGGAAGTCGCTGCGGATAAGGAAAAGGATTACTCGAGCTTCGATTTCGAGGGCAGCGTGTGGGACGTTACCGGCGTTCTTCCCGTCATGACCAATTATCTCGAAGAAGCAGTTACCATCACCAATACCGAGGACACGATTTACAAGGGCGCGACGCTCCAGTTCAATTGCGTCGATCCCAACGTTACCTGGTCTGTTAAAAACGAAACGGAAGGAGTTACGATTTCCGATACCGGACTTCTGTCGGTCGGCGCAAACGTGCCCGGAAATATCGTAATTACGGTTGTGGCTGCTTCCAATATTCATTCCGGCTTTACCGCCGAGCATTCGGTTACCGTTGAGGACATCACGCTCATCGACCGAACCGATAAGGTAAGCGCCGACTGGCTGCTGGAGTCTGAGGACGACTATGCTCTTACCGTAGAGGGAATTACCGGCGACGTAAGCAATATAAAGGTGCGCGGCGGCTCTGACCTGGAGTTTACTCAGGATTCCGCCAAGACCGGCTTTACATTTAAAAACGCCGACGTAAAGGCGCTGGGCTGGGGTGAAAAGATACTTGAGATCACCGAGGGCGGCAATATTTATTATGTGCGCGTGGCGGCAATAACCAAGGTTATTACCACCGAAGAGGAGCTTCTTAAGCTTGAAGACTACGTTATCCCCGGAGAGTCCAAGACCGACGGCGGCGAGACCTTCTACGCGACGGTCGGCGGATACTTCATCCTGGGCGGCAATATCGACCTTAAGGGAGCGGTTCTCCCCGGCATAGGCAGGTATCGCGGCGACAACAACGGCGGCTGGGAGCATCAGTTTACCGGCACGATCGACGGACGCGGTTATACGGTATCCAACTTTAAGATAGAGGAGGATAACGGCGGACTCGTTTCCTATCTGACAAAGGACGGCGTAATCAAAAACATAGCGCTTATCGGAATAGAGCTTGGTGAAAATCAAAAGACGGCGGCGCTTGCGACGCAGATAGACGGTCAGCTTTCCGACGTATTCCTTAAGGGTAAGCTCAGCGCAAGCGCAGATGCGTATAAACATGCCTGGGGCGGACCTGCGCTGGGCGCAAGCAAATTGGGCGTCGGCGCTTCGGTCAGCAATGTGTTCGCTATAGTGGATTCCTTTGTGTATAGCACCACTTATGCGGGTGCGGTAATCGGTAACGTATCCGCTACTGATTACGTTGCGGGAGCGTACAGCGTAAACAACGTTTATTCCGTCAATACGATAGGTCCGGCAGACGGCAGCTATAGCTGGGCGCAATGGCTGGGCGCAATCGGCAACAGCAACGCAGGGCGCGGAGTCAACAATCCGACTAATGCCAATACACAGCAGGCTACCGATACGGAAAGACTGGATGCGCTCGGTATCGATACGGGCGGCAAGGTAAACAACGTCAAATCCTTCCAGCACTACGATGTTTTCGACCGGTGGATCGCGGACGGCAATTCGCTTGCCGGTTTTGACAGCGATATCTGGGACTGCTCGGGCGGATATCCGATATTCAAATCCATGAAGAGCATTCTTCAGGCCGATCTGGCTGTCGATCCCGATGCAACTAGGGTTGCTCCCGGCTCTCTTACTCCGCTCAGCACGGTCTCCGGCGCTTATCCCGTCGTGTGGTCTATTGCCGAGGGCGACGAGGTTGAGGGCGTCGAGATTAAGGACGGAGTTCTGGACGTTGCCGGCTCTGTTGCCGGCGGCACCAAGATCAACGTAACGGCGGCTTCCAGGTATTGCGACGATATTACGATTAAGGTAGAGTTTACCGTTGAAAATCTTGAGATTGTCGATCTCACGGCGGAGACGATAGAGCTTGATATGGGCGACGGATCGGCCTCCTACACGGTAACGATAGAGTCGCTTACCGAGGGCGTAAACCGCGCGGTTTCCGGCGCTACGGTGCTGACGACTCCTACGACTGACAATACTGACGTGATTTTCACCGCCGAAACGCTTAAAACTCTCGGCACCGGTGAAAAGATCGTCGGCATTTACACCGACACTAAGGTTTACAACGTCAAGCTGCTTCTTATAAGCAAGGTAATTACGACGGCCGAGCATTTTGCAAATATGGACAGCTATGTTGTCGGCGACGACAACGGCGTAACAGGTTACTTTGTGCTTGGCGCGGACGTTGATATGAACGGCGCTACCGTAGCCGGCGTCGGCAGCTATAATAACGGCTGGAAGCGCGCCTTTACGGGCACGTTCGACGGCCGCGGCTACGTCGTTTCCGATTTTGTCATCAATGAGGGCAACGGCGGACTGTTCTCCTGCGTAAAGGAAGGCAGCGTTATTAAGGACGTTTCATTTATCAACGTAATCAACCGCAGTCAAAGCGGTATCGTTGCGACCGAGCTGAACGGCGCTATGAAAAACGTTTATGTTCAGGGGCATATTCTCGGCGGCTCCGCCGCATGGGCTCCGGGCTCTCTGATGGTTTCCAAGCTGACCAAGACCGGCGTGATCGAAAACTGCTTCTCCGTTGTGGAAAGCTTTGATAAGACTCTTGCAAACGGCGGCGCTATCGTCGGCAAACAGAACAACGCGGCTGAGCCGGGCGCTATCAGCAACAGCGTTGCAGTGGTTCTCTGCCCGGGAACGCTTTGGGCGGTGGGCACCGCAGACGCTATCGGCACCAACGGAGCCGAGGGCAACGACAGCGTGCTTACCTTTACGTCCTGGGCGGATTACATTGCCTGGAGAGAGGGCGATGCTCACGTTGCCGAAATCGACGGCTGGGTATGGGAAGGCGACAATAGCGTTATCGATAAGGCGCTGGGGCAACCGTCGTGATCACGACCGAGCCCGCTACCATAGAACTTGGTTCAAGCCTTAAGCTCAGCGCAAAAACCTCTGCCGCAGTGTGGTCGATAAAGGGCGACGCTCCCGAGGGAGTAACGCTTGACGATAGCGGTTTGGTTTCCGTTTCCGTCACCGCGGCTAAAAACGTCGCGTTCACGGTGGTGCTGACCTCTACGATCGACGGCGCCGTGACCGACGAGATCGAGCTTACTACGGGTTCGCGCGTGATTACGCCCGTCGGCGGTGATGCGCTTGCTTCCTGGACGGTCGATAACGGCTCCGACGATAAGAGCTTTGAAATGGCCGAGATTTCCGGTACGTTTGAAAAGCTGCTTATCGGAGAGACCGAGATTACCGCGACTGCCGACGGCAAGATCATTACTATTTCCGCGGATGAGGCAAAAAAGCTTACTTCCGGCAAAAATGTTCCTCTTACGGTGGTTACCTCCGATACGATCTACACCGACGTGTACGTCTCTGTCAAGAGAGTTATCTATACTGCCGAAGAGTTTGCTGCTCTCGAATCGCTGTGTACTGTATCGGGCGCTGAGGCGGACGGTATATTCGAGTTGGGCGGCAATATCGACATGAAGGGCGCCGCGCTTGCGGGCGTAGGCTCGTCCTCTAACGGAGCCGACTGGAAAAATCAGTTTGTCGGTACTTTCGACGGCAAGGGCTATACGATTTCCAATTTCAGGATCGGCGAAAATTACGGCGGACTGTTCTCCTACGTCAAGGAAGGCGCCGCGGTTAAAAACGTCGCTCTCGTCAACGCGGAGATCGTCGGCAATGCCGCCGCCGGTATCGTTTCCACTCAAAACGACGGCGAGATTTCCAACGTATTCGTTAAGGGCAAGATTACCGCCGGCAACGGCACGATCAATTATCCGTCGTCGATGGTGACAAGCTACGTTGGCGCTACCGCGTCGATGCACGATATATTTGTGATACTCGACAGCTGGGCTAATAATGCTCAGGATTACGGCGGAGCCATAGTCGGTAAAATAAGCACCGGCGATTGGATAGGCGGCCGGTATAACCTTAGCAACATGTATTCCGTCTCCGTTTCCAGCGGCGATAAATACACATGGGCAACGGCTATGAGCGCAATAGGAAACGACGGCGCCTGCCGCGGAGTCAACGATCCAGGCAGCACTTGGCTTCCCAACGCCTGGACCGACAGCCATCTCTTGGCGTCCTATACCGGCACGGGCGTTGCCGAAAGCGTAAAAGAAGCTAACGTCCGCTCCTTCTTCGGATACGGTCAGTACGACGCATGGATTGACGAGGGCGGCGCGGCCGAGGGCTTTACCTCCGAGTACTGGACCGTTGTCGAGGGCTATCCCGTATTTGCTTCCTGCAAGGACGTCATGACGCTTAAGGTTGACCAGGCGGCTAAAACCGCCGACGTCAGCTCCGCTGAAGGACTTGCCGAGCTCAATAAGGCCGTAAACACTGACGGAACCGATTTCTCGGGTTACACCGTCAGGATAAACCGCAATATCGACATGAAAAACGCGGTTTGGACTCAGCTGAACGGTTATCTTATGGCGGGCTCCGTGTGGGAAGGCAACGGTAAAAGCATCAAAAACGTTACTATAAGCGCGGCGGCCGACGGCACAAACACTTACGACGCGGCTATCAATACGATCGGTTTTATCGGCGCGACGTATAAGCTTACGATGAAAAACCTTACGTTTGACGGCTTTACCGTAGGTACTGCTAAATATGCCGCGGTAATCGTCGGATACATGGACGGCGTAGCCTCTTTCAGCGGCGTTACCGTTAAAAACATCACCGTTACCAGCACGTCTTCGTCGGGTCCGGCCGCGTTTATCGGATACGCTCACGGCGACGG
>ENA-UOJE01000967-UOJE01000967.1-human-gut-metagenome-genome-assembly--contig:-C23-NODE-967-length-28382-cov-18.141985_pt1 | contig 28382 bp, 28 predicted proteins | sample MGYA00242341_ERZ723888 | MGnify/ENA metagenome assembly ERZ723888 | reverse complement strand
GCACCCATTCCATTTGGTTTTCGGCTTTCAGTTGCTCGGTCACGCCGTTTTGCTTTGCCAGCGACCGCATGATCAGCTCCATGCGGTTTTGTGCCGCTTCGTCAATCTTATCGCAATACTGTCTTACGTACACCCAGCTATGGCGGTGCGCCGGTTTTCTCTTTTTATTTCTCCAAAATCCGCATCAGTGCGTTCCGGCCGACCTGCATCGCGCCCTTCGGGCAGAACTCCTGGCAGCAGAAGCAGTGGATGCAGGCCTTGCGGTCGATGCGCGGCTTGCCGCGCTGCATCGTGATGGCCTTCGCGGGGCAGATGTTCGCGCACTTCCGGCAGCCGACGCACGCCTTCGCGTGCAGCTTCGGATAGGGCGTCAGCAAGTGGAACAGGAAGCTGTCCACCAGCTTCGAGAACGGTCCCTTCCCGCCGCGGCGGAAAAAGACGCTCGCCTGCGAGGGGACCGTTTGGAAATCCGCCACGGCCAGCGCGTCCGCGTCGCCATAGACCCGCAGCGCCTCCCGGCTTTCCGGGCACAGCCCGCGGCGGATCGCCGCCGTGAGCGTCGGCACCTCGTCCGGCCGCAGCCCGATCAGCCCGCACGCCACAAGATCGAGCGCGTGCGGACTTTCCGCCGCCAGCAGACACCCGATCGGCCGCGCGGAGCCCTGCGTCGGCCCGTTGCCCTCCATGCCGACCACGGCGTCGCAGATGCACAGCCGCGGCTTACAGTACTCGCACAGATCGACGATCATGTTCGCAAAATCCTCGATCTTCGGGTATTTGTAGTGATATTCCGGCTTCATCGTGCCGGGAATGATGCCGAAAAAGTTCTTGACGGCGTTCGTCATGCCCATCATCCCGTGCGTCTTGAGCTTGCACACGTCGATGATCGCGTCCGCGTTTCTCAGATACGCCGTCTCGGTGAAGCTCCTTGCCTGCACGGCCTCCGGATACGAGACGGAGCAGACGGAAAAATCGCTGTTCAGCTCCGCACCCAGCGCCTCGGCCGCGCGCAGGCCGGTCACGTCGTAGACGCGCTGCAGATGCGCGGCGTTGTACAGCCCGCCGGGGCTGTCGCCGAGGACGACGTGCGCCCCGCGCGCCTGCAGCATCCGCACAAGCGCGCAGACCACCGCCGGATGGACCGTCGCGGCCTCCTCCGGCTTCATCGCGGAGACCAGATTCAGCTTCAGCGCCACGCGCATCCCGGGCGTGACCCAGTCCAGCCCGCCCGCGGCCGTGACAGCCGTCTCCAGCGCGGCCGAGACCTCCGCATCCTCATAGCTCTTACAGGCGGCGAGCGCCACATCATACCGCATTCCGGCCCCTCCCGATGTTCAGAATACGTCTACTCTATCATGGAACCGCCGGAATTGCAACGCGTGAAAACCGCGCAGTATTTACTTTTGATGCAATATATGTTACAATATCTTATCATTTTGGAAACTTTCTTTCCACCCGGGGCTCAAACCGGGCGGAAAATGGAAGGGGACAGCTTATGGAAGACCTCAATCAGCTGCGTCCGGAGCAGGAGAGCGGAGCGAAAAAACCGGCCCCCGACGACGTCGACGCACTGCTGCAGGACGTCAAAAGCCTTCTCGGCGAGACCGACGCCGACATCGCAGCGGAAGCCCCGGCGGAGCCGGACGCGGAAGACTCCGAGCCCATCACGGCCGACGACGTGCAGATCGACTACGGCAAATTCTACGGCCCGGAAGAGCCCGGCCAGTCCAAGATCCCGCTGACCTGCTACGAGCAGTCCAAGCCCGCCTACCAGCGTGCCCGCCGCGCCGAATACGAGCGCGTCCGCGAGCAGGAACGTCTCGCCCGCGCCGAGCGCCAGCAGGCGCTCAGCCGCGACGATACCTCCCGCGTCCGGCAGGCCCGCACCGGCAAAAAACACGAAAAACCCCGCAAAAACGCCGCGGAATACGCCGAATGGCTCTATTCCCAGGGCCTGAGCGCCGAAGAACAGCAGGCCCGGCAGGAGCAGGAGGAAGCGCTCGCCGCCCCTGCGGGCCGGGGCCGCAAAAAGCAGGAGAAGCCCAAGCGCCATACCGGCCTGCGCATCCTCGCCGTGCTGGTGCTTCTGCTGGCGATCCTGACCGCGGCGTTCCACTTCCTCATCGCCAGCCAGCCGGAGGCGGAGAACGCCCTTTCCGCCCGCAAGCCCGGCACCTCCACCATCCTCGTCGCCGGTACCGACGAGGGCGGCTACCGCACCGACTCCATGATGCTCGTGAACGTCGACCGGACGGAAAAGACCATCAGCCTCGTCTCCATCCCGCGCGATACGCTCATCTACTGCGAATATTCCGTCCCGAAGATCAACTCTGCCTACGGCTGGGCCGGGGGCGGGGAGCAGGGGATGCAGGAGCTGCTGCTGCGTGTGTCCGAGATCATCGGCTTCACGCCGGACGGCTATATCGTCGTCGACCTCAGCATCTTCCGGCAGCTGGTCGACCTCATGGGCGGCGTCACCTTCGACGTCCCGGTCGACATGCACTACTCCGACCCCACGCAGAACCTCAGCATCGATCTGCAGGCCGGCAAACAGCACCTGAACGGCGAACAGGCCATGCAGGTCGCGCGCTTCCGCTCCGGCTACGCCACGGCCGACCTCGGCCGCATCGAGGTGCAGCGTTCGCTCGTCTCCGCCGCCATCCGCCAGTGGGTCTCGCCGAAGGGCGCCATCCACCTGCCGCAGGCCGTGAAGCTCGTTGCCGACCATACCAATACTGATCTTTCCACCCGCAATCTCCTCTGGCTGGCCGAGAGCTTCCTGCTCTGCAGCCGCAGCGACATCCGCTCCGCCACGCTCCCCGGCTACGCCGCGAATTTTTCCAGCGGCTCGTATTACGTGCTGGACGCCGCGGGCGTCGCGGATATCGTCAATCAATATCTGAACCCCTACGAGAAAGGAGTCGAGGCCGCGGATCTGTTCATCCGCAACGGCTGATTTTTTCCATGTACATCGATCCCACCCGCTATTCCGGCCGCCCGGCCGACTGCGCTTCGCGCCTGCCGAAGGAGCAGCGCTGCTATGACCTGCTGGGCCGCCTCGGCATCGCCTATTTCCGCGTCGACCATGACCACGCCGACACCATCGAGGCCTGCGAGGCCGTCGAGCAGGTGCTCGGCGAGAAGATCTGCAAGAATCTGTTTCTCTGCAACCGGCAGAAGACGCAGTTCTACCTGCTCATGCTGGAAGGGGAGAAGGTCTTCAAGACCAAGGACCTGTCGAAGCAGCTCGGCGTGGCGCGCCTGTCCTTCGCTGACCCGGCGGATATGGAGAAATATCTCGACATCACCCCCGGCTCCGTCAGCGTCCTCGGCCTCATGAACGACCCGGACAACGCCGTCCAGCTCGTCATCGACCGCCCCATCGCCGAGTCAGCCTCCATCGGCTGCCACCCCTGCATCAATTCTTCCACCCTCGCCATCGCCACGGCGGACATCCTCGAAAAATTCCTCCCCGCCGTCCACCATCCCCCCATCCTTGTAGACCTTCCGGACCCGGAGTAACCTCTCCGCCTCGCTTCGCTCAGCACCTCCCCTTCACAAGGGGAGGCTTTTTTACGCCCGCACCCAAGGCTCCCCTTGTCAAGGGGAGCTTTTTTACGCCCGCACCCAAGGCTCCCCTTGTCAAGGGGAGCTGGCGCGGAGCGCCTGAGGGGTTACCCCGCCGCAGCGGGCCAAAGGCTCCCCTTCCAGGGGAGCTGTCACCGAAGGTGACTGAGAGGTTGTCACAAATTTGGCACGACCTCTCCGTCACGGCTTCGCCGCGCCACCTTCCCCTCATAGGGGAAGGCTTTCCTTTTTGTAACCCTTCTGCAACCCCTTTGAAACCCATTCGAAAACAGTTCCGGGGTGTGGGACAAAACGGTTGACATAAATTAATTAAGAATTCTTAAAAAAGCCGATTTTCCCGAAAAATGCAGGAAAATCCCGTCAACAACCTATTGCGTTCTGCAAAGGACTGTGCTACGATATATATGGAAAACAGGTGGAAACCGCGGATATCCCACGGGCTTCCGCCGCCCTGTGCGCGCGGCCTTCCGCGCGTGCCGGATGGATCCCGGCGGAGAGCCGGGGAACAATGCAAGGAGGAAGAATTATGAAAAAACGTTTATTGGCCCTGCTTCTGTGCCTGGTCATGGTCATCGGCCTGGTACCGTTCGCACTGGCAGCGGAAGCAGAAGAGGAAAACGTGCGGATTCATTTTGCCGCAAATGTGAATGAAGATCATGGCCCGTTTTATTCGGCGACTGCGAGACAAGGCGATTTTGCAAAAGCTTCTGATTTGGATCGCATTCCGACGCCGACAAAGGAAGGATATACCTTCAAGGGTTGGTCCAGTGTTGACGGCGATAGCACAAAGATCATCAAATTTGATGGTAACTCTTATTTCTATCCGCTTCAACCCGATCTGACACTCTATGGCATCTGGGAAGCGGATTCTGCCCCTGCAGGAATGCATACGATCACCTATCGGTACAACGAAAGCAGTACGATGACGATACCAGTCAACGTCGAGGATGGGGTTGACCACAAGGTGATTGCTTACCCGGACACGTGGGAGGCTCCCGAAAAAATGGTTTTCGACCACTGGACCGATGGTACGAATGATTATGCGCCCAATGACATCATTCGTGCGGTTCACAGCGACATGACACTGTGGGCTGTCTATGTGGATGCCCATGACGTTCTGTGGACGGTCACATATGACATGGCCCCGAATAAGACGCCAGCGACCTTCCAGATTGCTGATTGGCAGAATGTTGTCCTGAACCTGAATGGCGGCATCTATGTCGATGCAAACGATGCAGCAAACAATGGGAAGTCTGGTGAGTTCGTGCTGCCTATCACGAAGGACACCACGATTGGTTCTGCAAAGGCTGATGGCAAGACCTTTATCGGCTGGGAAAAGGGCCAGTATCAGGGCGGCGATGTTGTGCAGCTGACTGCACAGTGGAAGGAAGATACTGCGACCGAGTACACCGTCACGTTCTACTGCTGGTATCACGATAAAAAGAACGAGACGCAGCCGTTTGCCCGCAACACGACGATCGTCATCGATCCGAATGGCGGTCAGTTCTGGTATGGCGACAGCTACACCACGAAGACGCAGAGATTCAACCTGACGAGCAACTACACCATTGCCAACGCCGAGCGCAGAGGCTACACCTTCTACGGCTGGAAAGCCACCGAGGACACCCACACGAATACCGTTACCTTCACCGCCCAGTGGACGAAGGATTATCCCTACTATAACACCTACTCCATCTACTACTACGACTATGACGACTGCAAGAGCGAGTACGCGAACTTCCCGTACGGCACGTCCGTGGTCATTGACCCGAACGGCGGCACCGCGAAGCTCAGCGGCACGTCCTTCTCCACCAAGCAGTCCTTCAACATCTACCGCGACTACACGCTGACCGACGCCTCCCGTTCCGGCTATACCTTCTACGGCTGGGATCTGACCAAGTCCGGCAGCACCTACTACTTCACCGCCATGTGGTCCCGCTACAAGTCCGATGTGCCCTACATGCTCAACGGTACCGACCACTATGCCTACATCAAGGGCTATCCCAACGGCTCCTTCAAGCCCACCGACACCATCACCCGTGCCGAGGCTGCGACGATCTTCTATCGCCTGCTGACGGATACCACCCGCAAGGCGTATGCCACCACCTATAATTCTTTCAAGGACGTTCCGGCCACGGCCTGGTACAATACCGCCGTGTCCACCATGGCGAAGCTCGGCATCGTCAACGGCGGCAGCGACGGCTACTTCCGCCCGAACGATCCCATCACCCGTGCGGAGATCGCGGCCATGATCGCCCGCTGCGACGGCGCCTACTACACCGGCAGCAGCACCGTCTTCTCCGATACCTACGGCCACTGGGCTGCCGGCTACATTGACAGAGCCTATGAGCTCGGCTGGATCAACGGCTACGGCACCACCTACGCGCCCGACCGCTACATCTCCCGTGCGGAGACCGTCGCCGTCCTCAACCGCGTGCTGAACCGTGCCCCGCAGTACACCTCCGATCTCACCCGCAACTACACCACCTTCTCCGATGTAGCCACCTCCGCCTGGTACTATCTCGACGTCGAAGAGGCTGCCAACAGCCACACCTACACCAGAAAGTCCAACGCCGACTACGAGACTTGGACCAAACTCATCGCAGATCCCAGCTGGTTCTAAAAACAAAATAAACGCAGGGGCAGCTTAGCTGCCCCTGCGTTTTTACACGCATGAAAAACAGAACCTCTCCGCCTCGCTCTGCTCGGCACCTCCCCTTGACAAGGGGAGGCATTTTTTCGCCCGCACCCAAGGCTCCCCTTGTCAAGGGGAGCTGGCGCGCAGCGCCTGAGGGGTTACCCCCGCCGCAGCGGAAAAAATCCCAACCCCCTTGCTATTTCATGCCAAAAGCAGTATAATCTCAATATCTGCCGTCATCGGTGTGTGGATTGTGCGGCAGAGGTGTGTGTCAATAACTCGAAAGGATGAAAAAAATGAGTCTTTCCGCTTCCGCTCCCTGGCTGAAATATTACGGCGAAGTGCCGCATCACCTGACTTACCCGCAGAAGACCATCTATCAGATGGTCCGCGACGCCGCCATCCGCGACGCCAAGCTCCCCGCCTATGAGTTCATGGGCAAGAAGACCACCTTCGCGCAGTTCATGGAAAAGATCGACCAGACCGCCCAGGCCTTCCTCGCCATGGGCATCCAGAAAGGCGACCGCGTGACCATCTGCATGCCGAACTGCCCGCAGGCCCTGCATGCATTCTACGGCCTCAACCGCATCGGCGCGGTCTCCAACATGATCCATCCGCTCTCCGCCGCGGGCGAGATCAAGTTCTACCTCAATTTCTCGCACTCCAAGTGCATCCTCACGCTCGACCAGTTCTACGCCAAGATTGCCCCCGTCATGCCCGAGCTTGACAACAAGGACTGCAAGCTCCTGCTCGCCAAAATTGAGGACGAGCTCTATCCGCATCTGGCCCTCGGCTACGCCCTCACCGCCGCGCGCAAGTATCCGAAGCCTCCGAAGAACGGCAATTATATCTGGTGGTCCGAATTCCAGCGCATGGGCAAAAAGCGCAATCTGCCCCTGCCGAAGAACTACGGCCGCGCGGAAGACGGCGCGTCCATCCTCTATTCCGGCGGTACCACCGGCACGACCAAGGGCATTCTGCTCTCCAACATGAACTTCAACGCCCTTGGCCTGCAGACCATCGCGGCCTCCGGCTTCTCGCCCATCGACGGCATGAAGATGCTCTCCGTCATGCCCGTGTTCCACGGCTTCGGCCTCGGCATCGGCATCCATACCGCCCTCATCGGCGGCGCATGCTGCATCCTTGTCCCGAAGTTCAACGTCAATACCTACGCCGACCTGCTCATCAAAAAGCAGCCGAACATCATCCCCGGCGTCCCGACCCTGTTTGAGGCCCTTCTGCGCGCCGAAAAGCTCGAAAACGCCGACCTCAGCTGCCTGAAGGGCGTCTTCTCCGGCGGCGACAGCATGTCCATCGAGCTCAAGAAGAAGGTCGACGAGTTCCTGAAAATGCACCATGCCTCCGTGCAGGTCCGTCAGGGCTACGGCCTGACCGAGTGCGTCACGGCCTCCTGCCTGACCCCGAAGGATTATAACCGCGTCGGCTCCATCGGCGTCCCGTTCCCCGATACCTACTACAAGATCGTCAAGCCCGGCACCACGCAGGAGCTCGACGCCAATCTCGAGGGCGAGATCTGCGTCTCCGGCCCCTCCGTCATGCTCGAGTACGTCGACAACCCCGAGGAGACCCATAACACCCTCCGCCGCCACGACGACGGCCGCATCTGGCTGCACACCGGCGACCTCGGCAAGATGGACGAGGACGGCTTCGTCTACTTCTCCCAGCGCATCAAGCGCATGATCATCACCTCCGGCTACAACGTCTATCCCGGCCAGCTGGAAAACATCATCGACGGCCACGAAAAGGTCCTCCTGTCCTGCGTCATCGGCGTCAAGGACCCGTATAAGATGCAGAAGGTCAAGGCCTTCGTCGTCCTGCGCCCCGGCTGCGAGCCGTCGGACGCCGTCAAGCAGGAGATCCTCGATTACTGCCGCCAGCATATCGCCAAATATGCCATGCCGTACGACATCGAGTTCCGCCCCGAGCTTCCCAAGACGCTGGTCGGCAAGGTCGCCTACCGCGTGCTCGAAGAGGAAGAGGCCGAGCGTCAGGCCGCGGAAGACGCGAAGAATCAATAATACAATCAACCCGCAGCCTGCCGCCTCCGCGGCAGGCTGCCCGAATTCCGGGAGTCTGCCATGAAGAAAAACGATCGCATCTGGGAGCTTGACGCCCTGCGCGGCGTGTGCATCCTCTGCGTCATCGCCGTCCACCTGATCTACGATCTCGGCTTTTTTATCGGCCTGGACCTGCATCTGCCCGCCTGGTACGTGTTCATCCAGCAGTACGGCGGCGTGATCTTCGTGATCCTGTCCGGCTGCTGCGCCACGCTCGGCTCGCGCAGCTTCCGCCGCGGCTGCATCGTCTTTGCCTGCGGCCTGCTCATCTCGCTCGTGACCTTCGGCATGTACCGCCTCGGCATGGCCACGCGCGACGTGATCGTCTGGTTCGGCGTGCTGCACCTGCTTGGCATCTGCATGATGCTCTATCCCGTCTACCGGCGGCTGCCGACGCCGGCGCTGGCCGCCATCGGCATCGTCCTCGTCGTGGCGGGCTATCTGATCGCCGGGACCGTCGTGCGGGCGAAATTCCTGTTCCCGCTGGGCCTACTTTACGAGGGCTTCACCTCAAGCGACTATTTTCCGCTCCTGCCGCACCTGGGCTGGTACATGCTCGGTACCGTCCTCGGCCGGACCGTCTACGCGGACAAAAAAACGCGCCTGCCCGGCACGTTCCGAAACAGCGGCATCGCGCGTTTTTTCTGCTGGTGCGGCCGCCAGTCGCTGTTCATCTACCTGCTCCACCAACCCATCGTCTACGGTCTGCTGGAGCTGATCGCAAGCCTGAGACATTAAAAAAATTCCTGCGCCGTCTGCGCAGGAATTTTTTCTTTTTACTTTTCCAGCTGTTTTCTGACGACCTGCACGATCCGCGCGATCGCGGCGCTCAGCACCGCGTTGACGGCGAATTCCACCAAAAAGTTCACGCCGATGAACGCCACGAACAGATACGTCACAACATCCGTCCCGCCCGCGTACTGCGCCAGGATCGGCCGGAAGACCGTCAGCATCCCGACGGCAAACACGCCCGTGTTCACGACCGGCGCGACCAGCGCCGCCGCAATGCAGCTGAGCGTCTGCTTCTTTTCCAGCGCCTTTGCCGCGAGTCCCGCACACAGGCCGCACAGCACGGCCTTGCCGATGCACACGACGATCAGCCAGAACGGGCTGGCCGTCCACAGCAGATACGTGAACTTGTCCGTGCCGGTGACGCCCGCGATCAGGCACACAAGGCCGAACACGAAGCCCAGTCCCGCGCCCGCGCCGGGCCCGAACAAGATCGCGCCCACGACGATCGGCACCAGCGTCAGCGAGATCGGGACCGGCCCGATCCGGATGCCGCTGGCTACGGTCTGCAGCACGACGACCAGTGCGGCCAGAATGGCCAGCGAGGTCAGACGGACGACGGATGCATGATTGTTGCGTTTCATAAGTACCTCCTGCTGTCACTCCGGGTCGTCCCGGATGCAACGCAAATATTTTATCACGGGCAGTGCCCGGTGATAACAGAAACAAAGAAATTGCCGGGAGAGGGGAGTGCTTACGGGATCTCCTCCTCCACGGGTTCGCTGGAGATGGGCGCGCCGTCTTTGATGGCCTGCCACTGCTCGCGCGTGATGAGCAGCTGGCGGGGCTTGGAGCCCTCAAACGGGCCGACGAGGCCGCGCTCCTCCATCTCATCCATAATGCGCGCCGCGCGGGCATAGCCGAGCTTCAAGCGCCTCTGGAGCATGGAGACGGAGGCCTGTCCGGTCTCGAGAATGACGTCGACCGCGGCCGGGAGCATCTCGTCGCCGTCGGAGCTTTCGGTCTCCGCGGCAGTGCTTCCGGAGCTGCCGGAGCCGGATTTTCCGCTCTCCGCAGCCTTTTTGTCGATCTCCGCCATGACGGAATCGGAATACTCCGCCTCGCTGGAATCCTTGATGAACGTGACGACGTCCTGGACCTCGTTGTCCGTGATGAAGCAGCCCTGCACGCGTTTGGGCTTGCCCTGGCCGAGCGGCGCATAGAGCATGTCGCCCTTGCCGACGAGCTTTTCCGCGCCCGCGGTATCGAGAATGATGCGCGATTCCATCGCGGAGGCGACGGCGAACGCAATGCGCGAGGGGATATTGGCCTTCATCAGGCCCGTGATGACGTCCGCGGACGGACGCTGCGTCGCGATGACCAGATGGATGCCCGACGCACGGCCCATCTGCGCGATGCGGCAGATGGATTCTTCGACTTCCTTGGCAGCCACGAGCATCAGGTCTGCCAGCTCGTCGATCACGACGACGATCTGCGGCATGGGCTCGAGCTCATCGTCGGCGGACATGCGTGCCTGCTTATTGTAGGATTCGAGATCGCGGACGCCCGCGTCCGCCATCATGCGGTAGCGCCGCATCATCTCCGTGACCGCCCACTGCAGGCTGCCTGCGGCCTTTTTGGGATCAGTGACGACCGGGATGAGCAGGTGCGGAATGCCGTTGTAGATGCCAAGCTCGACCATCTTCGGGTCGATCATGATGAGCTTGACCTCCTCGGGCTTTGCCTTGTACAGAAGCGAGATGATCAGGCTGTTCATGCAGACCGATTTACCGGAGCCGGTCGTACCGGCGATCAGCAGATGCGGCAGCTTGCCGATATCGCCGATGATGCGGTTGCCGCCGATATCCTTGCCGACGGCAAAGGAGACCTTCGACTTGTGCTTTGCAAACTCCGGCGAGTCGATGACCTCGCGCGCCATGACGACCGATACGATCCGGTTCGGCACCTCGATGCCGACCACGGAGATCTTGTCCGGGATGGCCGCGATGCGCACGCCCGACGCGCCGAGCGCCAGCGCGATGTCGTCCGCCAGATTCGTGACCTTCGAGAGCTTGACGCCGCGCTGCAGCTCCAGCTCATACCGCGTGACCGACGGGCCGCGCGTGACGTTGATGATGTGCGCCTCGATGCCGAACGACTGCAGCGTATCGCTCAGCCGCTCCGCATTCTGCCGCATTTCCTCGGTGCCGTCGTGCGCCTGACCGCTCCCGGCCTTCAGAAGGTCGACGGGCGGGAACTGATACTCGGGCTTTGCGGGCTCCTGCTGCGTGATCTGCTGCGCGATCTGCGCGGCCTCGAGCTGCACGTCCGCCTTTTTGAGCTTTTCCGGCTGCTCCGGCGTCTGCAGCGGCGGAAGCGATTCTTCCGGGGCCGGGGCGGGCTGCGGCTCAGGTTTGGGTGCGTCAAAATGGTCGATGATGAGCGGCGGCATCTGCCGCGGCTGTGTCATGGGAATGACGTTCGGGATGGGGGCCGGTTCCTCTTCCGGTTCCGGCTCCGCCATCTTTGCCGGCGGCTCCGGCTGGTCGGCGATCAGCGCGTCAAACTGCGACTTGTAGTCGGTATGCACCTCCGGCTCTGCCTGCGCGGCGGCGGGCGCTTCCGCGGCCTCCGGCTCCTGCGCGGGCGCTGCGGACGGCTTTGCCTGCCTGCGGCTGTTCTCCACAAAAACATCCGGCCGCATGGGCGCAGAGCGCTTTGCACTCTTTTTGGGCGTCTCTTCGGGCAGGGGAGGATCGTCGACCGGCAGGTCGAACTCGCTCATCCGCGACGCGCGGCGCTGCTCGGCCCGCTGGACATGCTCGATGTGGTGCGTGGCGACGGTGTCGACGATGGCCTGTGCGGTGTCCTTATGCTCGCGCTGCGGCTCGGCATATTCGGCGCGCGGCCGGTTCTTGATGGCGGTCACAATGCTCGCGACCGTCATATTGAGGCTCGTGATCAAACTCAGCAGCATCCCGACGATCACCACGATCACCGCGCCGATCCGGCTGATGAGCGCCGCGAGCAGACTTGCCAGCCCGCCGGACAGTACGCCCCCGGCCGTGCCGCTGATGCCGCCGTCCCAGAGCGCGGTGACGACTTCCCAGCCCTCCGGCGCGTCAAAGCTCCCGCCCACCAGCTGTACCAGACTGCCGACCAGCGCGGCCGTCAGAAACGTGCACGTCACGCGCAGCGCGACGGGGCGGCCGTCATGCAGGATGAGGATGAGAAAGCTCATCACGAACGAGAACGGCAGGATATAAAATCCCGCGCCGATCAGCCCCCGGAATACAGACCCGAGCAGATTCAAAATCGCCGCGTCGATCCGGAAGCAGCACAGCACCGTCAGCAGCGCCAGCACCAGACACACGCAGGCGCCGACCTCCCGCCGGATGGGCGCGGCCTGCTTCTTGGCCGGCTTTTTCCGCCCGCGGGAGGAGGAAGATGTCGTTTTTCTTTTGTTATTGGTGGCCATGGAACCTTACACCTCACGAAATCAGGGACAGGATCAGCGTCAGCAGACCCGCGCCCCAGCAGTAATAGCAAAATCCGCCGAATTTCCCGCGCTGCACGATACGGTTGAGCGCGAAAATGGCGAGATACCCGAATACGAACGCCGCCGCGACGCCGCACAGATACATCGGCACCTCCGCCCAGTCGATCCCGGCGGAAATGGCCTTGACGAGCGACAGCAAATTCGCGCCCAGCACGGCGGGAATGGAGAGGAAGAACGAGAAGCGGACCGCGAACGTCCGGTCAAACCCGCGCAGCAGCCCGGCGGAGATCGTCGTCCCGGACCGGGACAGGCCGGGCACGACGGCGATCATCTGCGCAAGGCCAATGACCATCGCGTCCGAGAGCGTCATGGCCTTCTCGGTCTTGTTGCCGTGGCCGAAGCGGTCGGCCGCCAGCAGCAGAAAGCCGGTCACGATGAGCGCGAAGCCGATGAAAAACGTGTTGTAGAACAGCGGATCCAGCCAGTCGTTCAGCAGCGCGGCAGGGATCAGCGGGAGCGTAGCCGCAATCAGAAACAGCAGCAGCCGCCGCCGCGGCAGATCGGGCTTCACGCCGCGCCGCAGCTTTTTGATGTGGAGCATGGCGAGCCCCTCGCGGCACAGCCCGCGCAGCTCCGTATGATACGCCAGAATGACCGCCCCGAGCGTCCCGAGATGCAGCAGAACGTCAAACAGCATCTGGTTTTCCAGATCCCCGATGCGCAGGAAGTTCTGCAGAATGGCGAGATGGCCGGAGCTGGAGATCGGCAGAAACTCCGCAAGCCCCTGTATGATACCAAGTAAAATGGCGCTCCAATAGGTCATACCAGATCCTCCATCCGGAAAGTTGCCTCCGCCGGGCGGATGCACATACATATTTATATTATCACAGATCCAGAAATATTTCCACTATACGTTCGAAAAAGCTCTGCGGGAATTTCCCGCAGAGCCAATTGAAAGGAATAGGGGAGACTCAGCCGGCCTTTTTCCGCTCCGGCAGCTGCGACAGGAGGATGGCCGCGAACATGATCGCGCACCCGATCAGCTCCCGCCCGGAAAGACCCTGCCCGATGAGGATCCACCCGAACAGCGCCGCGAAGACCGATTCCAGGCTCATCAGCAGCGACGCCAGCGCGGGCTGCACGTCCCGTTCGCCGATGATCTGGAAGGTATAGGCCACGCCACCGGAGAACACGCCCGCGTACACGATCGGCAGCCAGCAGCTGCGGATCGAAGCCCAGTCCGGTGACTCGAACACGAACATGCCGATCGCCGACAGGGCCGAGCACACAAAAAACTGCACGCAGCTCAGCCGCACGCCGTCCATCCGCGGCGAGACGGCGCTGATATAGCAGATATGGAACGTAAAGAGCACCGCGCACCCAAGCGTCAGCAGATCTCCGCCCGCGACCGAGAATCCGGACCCGACGCACAGCAGATACATCCCGAACACCGCGGCTGCCGCGCAGAGCCAGACCCTGAGGCCCGCCTTTTTGCCCGTCAGCACCCCGACGATCGGCACAAAGACGATATACAGCGCCGTCACGAACCCGGACTTGCCGACCGTCGTGTCCAGCAGGCCGAACTGCTGCAGCGTCGTCGCCGCGAACAGCAGCACGCCGCAGATCGCACCCGCCGCCAGCTGCCGCTTTTTATCCTCCTTCGTGGCCGGCCGGTTCTGAGACCAGCCCTTGCGGTCCAGCACCCGGATGACCGGCAGCAGCACCAGCCCTGCCAGGAAAAACCGCGTCGCGCCCATCGTAAACGGCCCGACATACTGCATGCCCTCGCTCTGCGCGACGAACGCCGCGCCCCAGATCATGGCGCACAGGAGAAGAAGAATACAGCCCTTTGTCTGCTTGCGCATGGCTTTGCCCCTTTATCGTAAAAAAGAATTTTCTGCCATGATAGCACACCTTGCAGCCAAAGTCAAACAATCTTGCCGCCCGGCAGAATTTGTGGTATGATATACAAAAAACAGGGGAGGCGCGCGCATGGAACCGTTATTTCTGCCGGTGCTGCACAGCTTTGAAAACAACAACATCTTTACGGGGAGCTTCGGCGCGCTCCGCTTTCGCGTGACCCCGTCGATCGTCATGCTGAACCAGAAAGAGGTCAACTTCGACGAAAGCTCCATGAAATGCGAGTGCTGGCACGGCGAATACTGCTACGAAAAAAGCCAGATGGAAGACGAAAAAGTCTTCCCCCTTTCCGAGCCCGCCCGCCAGGAAATGTACGACTGGCTGATGGCCCACGTATAAGCACAAAAACGCCCGGCGGGTCTGCCGGGCGTTCGCTATATCCAGATCAAAGAGCGGCGGACAGGATGAAAGAAAAGAGAAGGACCGCCCGCCGCCCCGGATAGCTCCCTGTTCGAGCTGGCTTTATCATAGCAGAATAAAATTACATTGTAAAACTGTAGATTCTTGTGTATGATACAGGTAATACCTGTGAAATAGAGAATACCATGAATCTGCAGACGATGGAATACTTTTCAGTTCTCGCCCGCGAGCGCAGCTTTACCCGCGCGGCCGAGGCCCTGCATATCACGCAGCAGTCGCTCTCCGGCCATATCGCCGCCGTGGAGCAGGAGCTGGGCGCGCAGCTCCTCTCCGCTTTCCTCCGCATCGCCCGACAATGCGTCCACGAAGCATAAAAACCCCGGCCCCCGCCATCAGGCGAGGGCCGGAACTTTTTTATCGTCAGGATTCTGTCCCGGCTGCGGACAGCAGGGAGCGGTACAGTGCAGGGGAGTCGGTCTTCCAGCAGGTAGAGTTGGCTGCGCTGCCGGAATGGTCTGACAGGATCACCCGGCCGTTTTCGCCGACCGCGAGCGTGAAAGGCGCACCGTCGTCTGCCGTCAAAAAGATCTGCACGCACGGGACGGGCAGTTCCATGGACGCATAGGAGCGCCTGACATACGTGCTGCCCAGCAGCTCCCGCAGCGTATCGGGGCTGAGGCTGTCCGCCGGAAGCTGCGTACCCGCACTGCCGCCATGTTCATACCATTCGATGATCTGGACCCTGCTCCATTGCCCGCAGCCGCTCACATCCGCCAGCGTCCGCGCCCCGCCGCAGCCGCATAACAGCAGAAGGGCCGCAAATATGGGCAGAAGCTTGAATCGCATATCGGCGTCCCGTCCTTTCTGCTCTGTTGTATCAGCACAGGGCCTTATTCCCAATGGATCCGGTTGCCGCACTTGGGACAGCAATAAGTATCGTTCCGATACCACTGCGGGATCAGGCCGCCCCAGCCGCAATACGGGCACCGCAGCAGATGAAATTTGATCACAAGCGAACACAGGATCAAAATTCCGCCGATCACGACCAGCAGCACTTTTGTTTCTGTCTTCCATGGAACAGGAAGAATCAGCGGGCTATACGTGCACGCAATGCCGAGTATCCCAATGATGATGCAGATACGTGCATAGATCCGTTTCACGGATGGCTGCGGTTCGTTTTGCATGCTTACGCCTCCTTTGAATCCGAGGCGGCGGCTTTTTCTTCTCCCTCCGCCGGCCGGTCCAGCAGATTCACCGGCCAGACCTGCGGGAGGAGCATGAGAAGCCCGATCAGCAGGATCACGATGCCGAGCACCAGCGGCACGATCAGATGCAGCTCGCACAGCCGATTGACTGCGGAGCCCATCGTATCCTCCGCCGCGCAGGCAGCCACCAGGATCCCCGCGCTCCCGATCGTCCCGATCAGTACCAGCGCCAGCGCAAACAGAAAATAACAGATCAGATGATAGGTCTTCGTCTGCATATTGTCACGCCTTTCTGCAATTCTTTTTGATCTTCAAGGGAAAACTTTCTTCTGTTTCCAAAATACACGAAAATTTTATATTTGTCAATGCTTTATATTGACTTTACAAAAATACCATGCTATATAAATATTATCGACACCCTCACCCGGAAGGAGGGAGGCCTATGGCGAAGCGGGAGGACTTCGGGCATTCGTTTCTGGCTTATTTCAAGCGGGCAACCAGCCCGCTGGCGGTCCTGCGCATCCTGTCGGACCGTCCGATGTATGGGTACGAACTGATCCAGGAATTAAAGCAGCGCTCAGGCGGAAAATATCAGCTTTCTCTGCTGTATCCCGTCCTGTACCGGCTGGAGGAGCAGGGCTATCTGACCATCAGCGCAAGCGAGATCGTCGATGGCCGTGCGCGGAATTACTATGCCGTTACGGCCGCGGGACGCGAGTATCTGCGGCAGACACTGGCCGAATACGACGAGATCTCCGGCGTGTTCCGGCAGCTGATGGAGGGATGGGACGGATGAAACACACAAATACCATCATGCAGTAGTATTGCCGGGCCGTCCGGAAGAAGCTTCTTCTCCCGGCGCGCCAGCGGCGGCAGCTGCTGGCCGGGCTGCAGGAGGAGCTGACTGAATCCGCGCCCGACTGCACCACGCTGGACGCCCTGATCGCCCAATTCGGCACCCCGGATGAAAACGCACAGGAGCTGCTGAGCAGCATCTCCCCGGAGCAGCTGCAGACCTACCAGAAACAATACCGGCGGCGCTGCATTCTGGCTGCGGCGCTGGCCATCCTGCTCATCTGCTGCGCCGCGCTGGCCTATTGCCAGAGGATGATGCAGTCATCCATCGCCTACGCGACCGAGCACATCACGATCCTGCCGACGACCGACCTGTCCGAGACCGCCCCGGAGCAAAAGACGCCCGAACCTGACCCGGAGCCCGCACCCGACGCCGACGGCAAGCAGCTTCCGCTCCATACCCTGACGCCGCAGCTGCAGACCCTGTATGAGTCGTTTACGGCAGGACGAGCAGAACCGATCGACGAGACAAAACCGATCTATTTCTTCGCCGATGACTTCGACGGCGATGAAGTGGAGGATCTTCTGATCCTGTTCGAGACGAAGCAGGAGGACCCCGATGCGCGGGACGCAAACGTGAGCATCGTTTCTGGCGACAGCTATGGGGGCAACACGATCACACTGGCGGCCGGACACGGCTGGCCCATTTCCGACACCGTGACGCCGTATCTGGTCGACCGGACCGTCTATGTGACCCTGACTGAAGCAGACGGGACCCTGCACCCCTATAGCCTGACGATCCATCGGACGGAGTCCGGCATGGATTATACCGTCTGCTCGGACGAGAACGTCCGGTAAACAGCACAATACCGCGCCTCGCGCCCGGCATGACCGGAGAAAGGATGGGAACCGCCATGCGCGCCAAAAAGCTTGTGATCCTGCTTGCTGTCCTCCTGGTGGTGGGGCTGGGCCTGTTCGGCTGGTTCCGGCCGCGGGAGGTCGTGCTGCCGGAAAATTGCCGCCTGCGAGTTACCATAGACAGTTTCAGCGATGACCGTATCTTTGTGGACGATCCGGAGAAGAAAGCGCAGCTGCTGGAGCGTCTGTCGGCGCTCCGCATCCGGCGGTATTTTGAGCAGCCAGAAAGCGATTTCCCGCCCGGCTTGACCCTGCGCGTCGGCGAGTACGCGAGAGTAGAGGTATTCGATCCGTCGAATGTGATCGTCGCCTATTATACCGTCTCGCTGATCCAGCCGCCCCTCGGCACCTTCACCAACCTTTCCACCCAGACCCGCTGGCGCCTGCAGGACAACGAAGCCGTCGCCGCCGTGGCCGCATATATCCGCGAGCTGACCGAATAAAAGCAGAAAAAGAGCCCGGACCCTGCAATGCAGGGGCCGGGTTTTCCTGTCTCAGGCCTGCGGCTCGGAGGCCTCGGCTTCCGGGGCGGGCGCGGGCTGCGGAGCGGCCGGTCGGGGCTTGAGCTCGGCCAGCGCCTGCCGGAGCGCTTCGTTCTCTGTGCGCAGCTCGTCGAGCTGGGCGTTGAGCGGCGCGAGCTGCTTCTTGAGCTTCCGGTCCGCGATCTTCTGGTGGAGCTTGTAGTGGCTGTACACGTTCAGCGCCGTCAGCGCGACGAACGCGCCGCCCGCGATCAGCCCGACCTTCTTCATGTCGGACCGCCGCAGCACATGGTGGGACCGGTTCTTCCCGCCGCGCGTGATCTCCACCACCGCGGGATCGTCTGTCCCAAGCTTCTTCTGCGCCAGCGCCTTCAGCGCCTCGCAGCGTGTTTTGACATTGCAGTGCATATCGTACCTCCCATATTGGCGACTGTTCCATCTGTTTACAGATATTATATCCCGCGCCGTGCATTTTTGCAAGAGGGGAGGGAAGAAATGCGCTCAGACCTCGCTGCGCTCGCGCTTGTTCTGCAGCAGCTGCAGCGCGATGATGCCCGCCACAATCACAAGGCCGATGAGGTCGGAGACCGTACCCGGGATCAGCAGCGTCAGACCGCCGATGACAGCCAGCACGCGCAGCGGCCAGCCCATCTTCCGGAGGATATACCCCTCCAGACCGGCGGCGACGGCGAAAATGCCGAGCAGCGCCGTGATGACGATCTGGACGACCTGGAAGACGCTCGTGACGTTCTCAAAGAGCATCTGCGGGTTGTACGCGAAGATGAACGGCACGATGAAGGCCGCGATGGCGAGCTTCGTCGCGTTGATGCCGGTCTTCATGGGGTTCGACTTTGCAATGGCCGAGCCCGCGTAGGCCGCCAGCGCGACCGGCGGCGTGATATCGGCGACGATGCCGAAGTAGAACACGAAGAAATGCGCCGCCACGAGCGGATACCCCATCTTGATGAGGATCGGCGCGCAGGTGGAGGCCATGATGCAGTAGTTTGCCGTCGTCGGCACGCCCATGCCGAGGATGATGCAGCAGACCATGGTCAGGATGAGGCCGATGAACGTCGCGTTGCCCGCCAGCTGGACGATGGCATTGATCAGGATCGAAGCCAGACCCGTGACCGTGATGCAGCCCGCGATGATACCTGCCATCGCGCACGCAACAGCGACCGTGATCGCGCCCTTCGCGCCCGCCTCGAGCGAGTCGACCGCGGACTTGCCGCTGTCAGCCAGCGCGCCGCCGATCGCACGGACCGTCGTCTTCGCAGACTTCTCGTCTGCGTCCCGCATCCGGGTCAGGAAGAAGTTGACGAGACCGACCGCGATGGCCGCGAGGATGGAATAGGCCGCGGAGTGCGACATCGTCTTCGCGCCGGACGAGACCAGCCAGACGAGCAGGATCAGCGGCAGGATCAGATAGCAGTCGCGCGCGAGCAGACCCCACTTCGGCAGCTGATCTCTGGGGATGCCGCGCAGCCCGAGCTTCTTCGCCTCCAGATGCACGGAGATGAAAATGCCGGTAAAATACAAAATGGCAGGCAGGATCGCCTTGACCGCGACCTTGGCATACGGGATACCGATGTACTCCGCCATCAAAAAGGCAGCCGCGCCCATGATGGGCGGCATGATCTGTCCGCCGGTGGAGGCCGCAGCCTCGACCGCACCGGCGAATTCCGGCTTGTAGCCGGTCTTTTTCATCATCGGGATGGTGAACGAGCCGGTCGTGACCGTGTTGCCCACGGACGAGCCGGACACCATGCCGCACAGCGCGGACGAGATGACCGCCACCTTCGCCGGGCCGCCGGAGGACCAGCCGGTCAGGCGGTTGGCAAACGAAATGAAGAAATTCGCAATGCCGGTGCGCTCGAGGAACGCGCCGAAGATGATGAACAGCACGATGTAGGTATAGCAGACGCTGATCGGCGTGCCGATGACACCGCTCGTGGTGTAGAACAGCTTGTAGATGATGTTCTTGAGCGCCTGATAGAAGCTGGGGTTGTAGCTCAGCTGGTTATAGAACGCATAGACGATCAGAAGACCCGCCACGACCAGGATCGGCAGACCCACGCAGCGGCGGCACAGCTCGACGAGCACCAGAATGCCGACGACGCCGATGACGACATGGATGGGCTGGATGCGCGTGGCGAGCTTGATCATCGTCATCGCGTTGAAGGCAAAATAGAAGAAGCAGCCCGCGCCGATCACCATCAGCAGGATGTCGTACCAGGGCAGGTAATTCGGCTTCACATGGTGCTTGCTGGCGGGGAAATTGAGGAAGCCCGCGAGCACGATAAAGCCCATGAAGCCGGGCAGGCGGATCTCCGGCATGGCCGTGGAAAACAGCGTCATGCAAATGCACAGCAGGGCAAAGGCGGCCATAAAGACCTTGATCACGACAGCCTGCCAGCCGGACCAGATCCGGGTGTTGGATTCGCGGTCATATTTGCGCATGACCTCATCAACGTCGGCGGCAATGTTCTGCGCGTCGTCGCTGGTAGTTGCGGGGGTGTTCTTGTCGGGAGTCTGGGACAAGGTGCATCTCTCCTTCTTTTCTTCAGATTTGCGCGACAACTACGGCAGGGGATCCCTGCCGTAGTTGTGAAAACCGTGTAAAACGCGTTAAGATTTACTTGGTGGGGAGCTCAAAGCCCTTTTCCGCGAAGTACTTGGCAGCGCCCGGATGATAGGGGACGGAGGTGATGGAAGCGCCGTACTCGGTGCTGATCTCGGCGTACTTGGCGTGGGTGTCGGTCAGGCTGGCCGCGTTGTCGAAGATATCGGCCACGAGCGCGTAAATGGCGTCCTCAGAAACGTCGTCGCGCGCAAGGATGACTGCGCCGACCGCAACGGTCACGGTGTCGGAATCCAGACCATAGACGTCCTTGCCGATGGTGACCTTGGTGTAGTACGGGCACTTGGCAAGAAGCTGGTCGACATGCTCGTCATCGAGAGAGACGAGGTAAACGTCATTGGTGGTGGCAAGGTCGGTAACGGCGGTCGTCGGAGCACCGGCCACGATGAAGGCCGCGTCGATCTGGCCGTTCTTCAGCGCGTCCGCGCTGTCGCCGAAGGACTGGTAGGTCGGGTTGATGTCCTCTTCGGTCATGCCGTAGACACCGAGCACGTCCATCGCATTGAAGAATACGCCGGAACCGGCTGCGCCGATGGAGACGTTCTTGCCCTTGAGATCCGCAACGGACTTGATCTCGGGATCCGTGGTGACGATCTGCACCTGCTCGGTGTAGAGGGCCGCGACGGTGGAGAAGCACTGAACGGCGCCGGTGTCGGCGAAGATGTTCGTGCCTTCATAGGCATAGGCCATGACGTCGGACTGGCAGAAGGCCAGATCAGCGTTGCCGTCTTCAAGCTCAAAGACGTTCGATTGCGAGCCGTTGCCGACCAGGCCGACGACGTCGATGCCGGCGTTATTGGTCGCATGCTGGGCAATGACGGAGCCGAAGGCGTAATAGGTGCCGGACTCGCCGCCGGTCACGAAGCGGAGCTTGGCGCCGGAAGCGGCAGGCGCGTCCGTGGAAGCCGGAGCGTCGGTCGAAGCCGATGCGTCGGAAGCAGCGGGAGCCTCGGTCGAGGCAGCGCACGCAGCCATGCCCAGAACGAGAACAGCCGCGAGAAGCAGTGCAAGGATCTTTTTCATCAGAATTCCCTCCATACAAATTTCATTCACCTTACTATACAACCCCGGAATGAATTTTTCAAGATAGTAGCGTGCGAAATATGAAATTTATTTTTTTTGAAGCGCAAAAAACAGCGGAAATCCTGCATGATTTTGATGAAATCTATGTAAAATGCATTTTAGAGAAAGAAATCCTGCAGAATGATGAAAGTTTTAGCTGCACAAACCTGCAAAACGAACACGCGCGGGCGGCCGATCCCGGCCGCCCGCGCGTAAAAATACAGATCTATACCGTATGTGTATGCAGATAGTCCTTCAAAAACAGGATCGCCTGCCGGTAGCCCTCGAACCCGAGCCCCATGTACGTCTTCACGCAGGCGAGCCGCGCGTAGGAGATCTGCCGGAAGTCCTCGCGCTGCCTGACGTCGGACAGATGGACCTCGACCGCCGGGATGGCGACCGCCTTCAGAGCGTCCAGGATCGCGACGCTCGTGTGCGTATAGGCGGCAGGGTTGATGACGATGCCGTCATACACGCCGTAGGCCGCCTGGATCTCGTCGACGAGTGTGCCCTCATGGTTCGACTGAAAGACCTTACACCCGAAGCCCGCCTCCCGGCAGGCCTCTTTGCAGAAGGCCTCTAGCGCGGCGTAGTTCTGCGTGCCGTAAATGGCCGGCTCACGCAGGCCGAGCAGATTGAGATTCGGTCCGTTCAAAATCAGCAGCTGCATCCGAGTACCTCCAGAATTTGTGCGGCCGCCGCCTCCGGCGTGCCGTTGTTGTCGATCATCGCATCCGCGAAGCGGGCATAAAGCGGCTTCCGCTGCGCGTAGATCGTCTGCGCGCCCAGCGCCTGCGAGACCGGCCGTCCCGCGGACGGCAGCCGCTCGAGTGCGCGCTGCAGGCAGAAGATCTCGCCGTTCTGGTGCAGCAGCGGGTAATTTTCCTCCCGCGTGACGCTGCCGCCGCCGGTCGCAAGGACCAGCCCCGACTGCCGCCCGAGCTCTGCGAGCACGGCCGTCTCCCGCCGCCGGAAGCCCGCCTCGCCCTCGCGCCGGAAGATCTCCGGGATCGGCATCCCGGCCTCACGCTCCAACGCGCTGTCGGCGTCGACGAACGTCCGCCCCAGCCGCTTTGCCACCAGCGTCCCGATCGTCGTCTTCCCGCTGCCGGGCATCCCGATGAGGATCACGTTGTGCATCTGCGCCTCGAGCGCTTTCGTGATCGAAAAGATCTTTGCATCGTCAACGGGCTCGCCGGTAAAGTCCTCGCAGCTCTTTTTCGCCTGCGCGGCGAGCATCAGAAGCCCGTTCGCGCGCCGGAGCCCGCGCGCTTCCGCCTGCAGCAGAAATTCCGTGCGCGCGGGGTTGTAGACCACGTCCAGCGCGGCTTCCAGCCGCGGCAGCCGATGAAGGTCCACCGGCGAGACGCCGGTATTCGGATACATGCCGACGGGCGTCGTGTTGACGGCGATCTGCGCGTCCGCATGCCGGTCCAGATTTTCATAGTTGTCTTCCCCGTGCCGCGAGATCACCACGACCTCGCGCGCGCCGAGCCGCCGGAGCACATACTGCGCCGTCGCCGAAGCGCCGCCGCTGCCGAAGACGAGCGCCTTTTTCCCGGCGACATCCGCGCCGCTGGACTGCACCAGCATCGAAAAGCCGTAGGCGTCGGTATTGTCGCCCCAGAGCGTCCCGTCCGCCCGGCGGACAAGCGTGTTGACCGCGCCGATGGCCCGCGCCGTGTCGGAAAGCTCTGCGCAGTAGGGGATCACGTCTTTTTTATAAGGGATCGTGACGTTCAGTCCGTCGAAGGCCCCTTCCTGTAAAAAGGCGCCGAGGTCCTCCGGCTCCACCTCAAACAGCCGGTACGAATAATCCGCCAGCCGCTCGTGGATGGCAGGGGAGTAGCTGTGGCCGAGCTTCCGGCCGAGCAGACCGCAGCGCAGCGTCTTAGTATCCATATCCAAGCTCCTTTTTCCGCTCCATCACCGCGTCGAGCACGGCGATGGCCGCCGCTGCCTCCACGCACGGGACTGCGCGCGGGACGATGCAGGGGTCGTGCCGCCCGTAAACGACGAGCTTTGTCTCCTCCATCCGCGACAGGCTGACCGAGTCCTGCTCCCGGGAAATGGACGGCGTCGGCTTGAATGCCGCCCGGAACACGACCGGCATCCCGTTCGAGATCCCGCCCAGGATCCCGCCGCAGTGGTTCGTTTTTGTGACTATCTTTCCGTTTTCCACGCAGAACGGGTCGTTATTCTCGCTGCCGCGCAGCCGTGCGGCGGCAAAGCCCGCGCCGAATTCCACGCCCTTGACCGCCGGAATGGCAAATACCGTGCGCGCAATGCGGTTTTCCAGCCCCCCGAACATCGGATCGCCGATCCCTGCCGGGAGCCCCTCTATCACGCACTCGATCACGCCGCCGACGGAGTCCTGCTCCGCCTTCGCCTGTGCGATCTGTGCCTGCATGGCCGCAGCCGCCTCGTCCGAGACGGCCGGGAACGGCTTTTCGTCGACCGGCGCGTCAAATGCCGCATTGTCCGTTACCGCGCCGATCGACACGATCCGCGCCCGCACCCGGACGCCCTGCCTTGCCAGCACCTGCAGGCAGAGCCCGCCGGCAATGCACAGCGGCGCTGTCAGCCGGCCGGAAAAATGTCCGCCGCCCGCACCGTCCTGCGCGCCGCCGAACTTGACCTGCGCGGTATAGTCCGCGTGGCCGGGGCGGGGGATATCCATCAGATTTTCATAGTCGCCGGAGCGCGTATTCGTGTTGCGGATGATGGCCGTGAGCGGCGCGCCGCAGGTCCGGCCGTCCTTCAGCCCGCATAAAAACTCCGGCAGGTCCGCCTCCTTCCGCGGCGTCGACCAGGCGTTCTGCCCGGGCGCGCGGCGGCGCAGAAACCGACCCAGCGCGTCCAGATCGACCGGCAGCCCGGCGGGCAGCCCATCAATGGTCACGCCGATGGCAGGCGCGTGCGACTGCCCGAAGATCGAGACGGTCAGATTGCCGTCATATACGCTGCTCATAACGCTTCCTCCTGCAATGCAGTAAAGTCTTCCCAGAACGCGGGATAGGATTTCGCGACGCATTCGCTGCCGCATACCGTGACCGGCTGCGTGCAGCCGCAGGCAGCCACCGCCGCGCTCATGGCGATGCGATGGTCGCCGCTGGCGTCGACGCTTCCGCCCGCAAGCGCGGGCTGCCCTGTGATGACGAGTCCATCCGGCAGCTCGCGGACCGTCCCGCCGAGCGCTTCGATGAGCGCGGCGGTCGTCCGGAGCCGGTCAGACTCCTTGATGCGCAGCCGCGCGGCATTCTCGATCCGCGTTTCCCCCGCGCAGAGCGCGGCCAGCACGCTCACGACCGGCACCAGATCCGGGACCGGTCCCGCGTCGAGCGTGATGCCGCGCAGCGTGCCGCGCCGGACCGTGACCGTATCGCCCTCAATGTTCACTTCCGCGCCGAAGCGCGTCAGGATCTCCGTGATGGCCCGGTCAGCCTGCAGAGATGCAGGATCCAACCCGGACACGCAGACGCCCTGCCGCGACAGCGCACCCATGCACAGGAAAAACGCCGCGTTCGACCAGTCGCCCTCGACCAGCTGCCGGCCCGGCGCGGCATACCGCTGCCCGCCGGGGATCGTCCAGCACTGGCCGTTTTTTTCAAAATGGATCCCTGCCGCGCGCAGCGCCTGCTCCGTCATGGCGACGTACCGCGCCGACTGCAGCTGCCCGGTGACCGTAAGCACGCTGTCCTCCGCAAGCAGCGGCAGCGCAAACAGAAGTCCGGACACGAATTGCGACGAGACATTGCCGGGCAGGGCATAGCTGCCCGCCTGCAGCTGCCCGCACACGTGCAGAAGATCATCCTCCCGCCGCAGCTGCATCCCGTGCGCCTCCAGCAGCTCCCACAGCGGGCTAAGCGGACGCTCCGGCAGCCTGCCGTGCATCCGGATCTGCGCGCGGACGCCCAGCGCCCCGAGGACCGGCAGCAAAAACCGCAGCGTCGAGCCGCTCTCTCCCGCGTCCAGCGCAGCCTGTGCAGGGTAGACCGCGGGCGGCTCGATCCAAAGCCCGTCCGCCTCCGCTTCAATCTTCGCCCCCAGCGCCCGCAGGCACTGCATCGTCGCCTCGATATCCTCGCTGAAGCCGTCCAGCATAAGGTGCCCCGGCGTCCGGGACAACGCGGCGCAGATGAGCATCCGGTGCGCCTGCGATTTTGAGGCCGGGATCCGGACCGCGCCGGTGCGCGGCCCGGGCAGCAGCGTCCGGTTCATCGCGCGCCTCCGGCCCGGAGCCAGTCCATGATCTCGGAGGCGGGCGTCTTCACAATCCGGCACTGCCCGACGGCGGTCGGGACGATCAGATTGATCGTATCCCCGGCGGCCTTTTTGTCGTGCAGGACCGTCGGGAGCATGTCCTCCGCACGGAACGCGCAGTCGACCGGAAGATCATACTGCCGCAGGATGTCCACCACCGTGTCGCGCGTCTTTTCCGTGCAGAGCCCGAAGGCCGCTGCCGCGCGGACCATCATAGCCATCCCGATGGCCACGGCGGAGCCGTGGCTCACCGCGAAGCCGCTGCAGGCCTCGATCCCGTGGCCGAACGTGTGGCCAAGATTGAGCAGCTGCCGCTGCCCGCGGTCAAATTCATCCTGCGCGACGATATCGCGTTTCATCGTGACGCAAGTCTCAATGATATGCTCCAGCTGTGCGTGCGCAGATCCGGCCCTGAGATCGTCAAAGAACGGCGCGTTCCCCAGAACGGCGTACTTGATGACCTCCGCGCAGCCATCCCGGAAGATATCCTCCGGCAGCGTCGTCAGGCAGTCCGGGTCGCAGAGCACGAGCCAGGGCTGATAGAACGTCCCGGCCAGGTTTTTCCCCGCCGACAGATCGATGGCTGTCTTGCCGCCGACGGACGAGTCGACCATGGCGAGCAGCGTCGTCGGGATCTGGATGAAGCCGATGCCGCGCAGATAGGTCGAGGCGGCAAAGCCCGCCAGATCGCCCGCCACGCCGCCGCCGAGCGCGGCGATCGCGTCCTTCCGCGTCAGCTGCTGCGCGCAGAGCGCGTCGAGCAGCTCGAGGTAGGTGCACGCACACTTGGAGCTCTCTCCGTGCGGGAATACAAAGCTGCAGACCGTCAGCCCGGCAGTCTCCAGACTGCGGCGGACCGCGCCGCCATACAGCGGCCAGACCGCATCGTCCGAGACGAGCATCACTTTTTTCGCGTCCGTCACGGCGCGGATCTGCTCGCCGGCCCCCTGCAGAAGGCCGCGCCCGATCCGGATCTCATAGCTTCTCGATGCGTGGACCGATACCGTTTTCATCGGCCGTCGACCTCCTCTTTGCGTTTTTTGCCCTCTTCCAGCAGCTGTGTGAGCGCTTCGCCATCATTTTCCGCGATGGCGGCCCGGTACTGCATGAGGCAGTCCATCAGCCCGTCCAGCTCGCGGAGCATATAGTCGCGGTTTTCCAGAAACAGCTCCGACCACATCGGCGCGTTCAGCCACGCCACGCGGGTCATATCCTTGTAGCTGCCGGCCGAAAAGCCCTTGTGCGCCTTCGCGGTCGGGCTTTTGATGTAGGCGTTGGAGACCAGATGCGCCATCTGGGACGTAAAGGCGATCATCTCGTCGTGGCTGTCTGCCGTCGTGACCGAGAAGCTGCCGAACCCGGCCGGGCTCAGAAGCTCCTTCACACGGCTCAGAAGCTCGATATTGTCAAAATCCGGCGGCACGATGACCATCGGGGCATTGTGATAGAGGTTCGCCCGCGCGTGGCCGAAGCCGGAATACTGCGTGCCCGCCATCGGGTGGCCGCCAAGATAGGTAAAGCCATATTCCTTTGCCAGCGGGAACGCCGCCGCGCACACCACGCGCTTCGTGCCGCAGCAGTCGATCACGACGGGCTTTCCGCCGATGTGCGGCGCGGCCTGCCGCAGATACTCGACCGCGGCCAGCGGCCGCACGCACAGCAGTACCAGCTCGCACGTGCCGATATTGTCCATCGTGAGCGGCTCGTCGACGGCGTCGGCCAGCTGCGTGAAGGAAAGGACGCTTTCGTCCCGGTCATAGCCCAGCACGCGCCAGCCGGCCGCGTGATACGCCTTGGCAAACGATCCGCCGATGAGGCCCAGACCTACGATCCCGACCGTCATCTCGTCACCGCCTCGCGGACTGCGCGGACCTTCTCGGCGACCTCGGCAAACTGCTCGCAGGTGAGCGACTGTGCGCCGTCGCACAGCGCGTGGATAGGATCGTTGTGGACCTCGACGATCACGCCGTCCGCGCCGCAGGCTGCGGCCGCGAGCGTCATCGGCGGGACCAGCCGGTTGATGCCCGTGGAGTGGCTGGGATCGACGATGACCGGCAGGTGCGACAGCTCGTGCAGCATCGGCACCGCGGCAAGATCGAGCGTGTTGCGCGTGTAGTCGTCAAACGTGCGGATGCCGCGCTCGCAGAGAATGACGTTGTCGTTGCCGCTGGCCATGATGTATTCCGCGCTCATCAGCAGCTCCT
>ENA-UOJE01000964-UOJE01000964.1-human-gut-metagenome-genome-assembly--contig:-C23-NODE-964-length-28481-cov-111.560614_pt1 | contig 28481 bp, 21 predicted proteins | sample MGYA00242341_ERZ723888 | MGnify/ENA metagenome assembly ERZ723888 | reverse complement strand
AAACCGGACAACCCTTCTTGAGTTGCCCGGTTTTGGGGACTAATGCAACAGCTCCTTTGTTTTGGGAACTAATGCAACAGCCCCCTGCTGTCTTTTGGCTCCAAAAGACCTTGCTTGCCACGAGTGTTGCTCTAACTGTATTGCTGGAAATGGTTTGTGATTTTATTGCTGTATTTAAGCGTGCAGAAATAAGCTCATCCTTCCATTTGTATAATCCAAATCACTAAAATATATCTCACAATATGACTTGACAACAAAACCTGATAATGGTAAAATACCGTTTCGTTAAGCGTGCCTTCAATACTGGCGCATATGGTGGCGAAGTAATCATGTTAATTATTTGGTCACAAGTCTGTGGTGAATTAGTTTTTCATGAGGATAACCGAAATAGGATAAGCAACTTCCAGTTTTGTCAACTCTTCCTGAACGTGTTCTAAAACATCTGCAACAAGCCGGTACTAAAAATCTCGACACGCAAGGAGTATATAAATGTATAAAAAAGCAAAGATCAGCGGGCTTCTAAGCCTTGTGCTAATCGCAGCAACCCTCTTCGCAGCATGCTTGTTTCAGCCATTAAAAGCTGTTGCTGAAGAAACAAATGAAATTAGTCAGATTAGAGCTCTCAACAGCATTTGGACGAGCAATAATCAAGAAAAAGTTTTAACTGCACCTGTAGTTGGTGAAGACATTTCCATCAGAGAAAAACATGTTAAACATTTTCTTCAAGATGACTCACTTGTTATAGCGGCTGTTTATCCATGCAGTGTTCACTACATGAAGAACGGTGTGTGGACGGACATAGATAACCGATTGAATCCTGTAACACTTTCAGATGGCAGGCAAGTTTATAGAAATAATGCAAATTCTTATACAGTTTCCTTTGCCGCTTCTGCCTCTGGTACTGAACTTGTTCGAATAGAAAAGAAAAATGTTAGTTTGTCTTGGTCTATCGATAATGCCTCATCAAACTCTACGGCAACAGTAACGCAATCAGCGAATGAAGATCAGGATCTGACAATACTTCCCAATCTTGCTTCTGCCATTTCCTATTCCGATGCATTTGAGAATGCAACTGTCGAATACCATGTTCTTCCAGACTCAGTTCGTGAGTTTATTACGCTTAATTCAAGGCCAACAAAAACACCTGAATTTACGCTGACTTTGAAATGTGATGGGATTATTCCGGTAACGGACGAGAGCGGTATGATACTGTTTAAGGATGAAACGGACACTCCTGTGTTTGCCATATTAGCTCCGCATATGGCAGATGCTTCCGGTGAAACTTGTTCTGAAATAGTAACAACACTTACTGCAAAAAAAGGTTCATCAAACGAATTCATTTATTCGATGATACCTTCGTCTGCGTGGCTCAATGCTTCATCTAGATCATACCCTGTCACGATCGATCCTGATGTTATCACCGACCTTGATACCTCTTCAGTTTTTGATACATATGTAGACGAGGAATATGCCGACAGCAATTTCTATCTAATTCCTCGCCTCAAGGTTGGGTCGCTTGGTGGTTATGAACATATTTCATACATTAAGTTTAATGAGCTGCCTGTACTGAAATCTGGAGATGTGGTCGTAAATGCTGAGCTGAACTTGATACGAGCACAAAACCTTGGGGTAACGACATCCAAAGAAATAGATTTGTATGCCGTCACGACGAATTGGAATTCGGACGCGGTAACATGGTCAAACCAGCCTGCATTGAGTTCCAAAATAGAATCAATTTCTTTTACCTGCGAGCCTTCGGAAACAATGAACTGGGACATTACGGGACTTGTTAAACATTGGTATGCCGAAAATAACAATTTCGGTTTGGCGCTTAAAGCCGGAGTCGCCAACAACAAGTTTACAGAGTTTTTTTTCATCTGAAATTGCCGATGCATCGATACGCCCGGTTGCAACGATTACATATACAAACGCTGCCGGCATTGAGTCAACGTGGTCATATCATCAGCAAAATGCCGGTAAAGCAGGAACAGGTTATGTAAATGATTTCAATGGCAACCTCGTTATTGTTCACGATGATGCTTCAACGAGCAGCAATATTATGCCTGCTTCCGTCAGTCATGTTTTTAACGGTGATACAAAGGATACCGCGAGTATTTTCGGTAAAGGATGGACTTTAAACTATGCTCAAAACTTAAAATTCGTTACCTTATCAGGAAAAAGTTACTATATTCACACAGATGATGATGGTACGCGTCATTACTATAAACAGGATCCCGACAACGCATCTAAATACGTAAATGAAGATGACTCTTCCCTTGAGCTTACCGTTGTATCGGATAAGCTGGTTATAGAAGATTCCGCACACAATAAAACAGTCTTTAATTCAGCAGGAAAGCTCCTGAAACTGAGCGATCGAAATGGTAATGAGTTGACTGTTAATTATAATGCAGCAGGCAATATCAGCAGCATTAACGATGGTGCAGGGAACGTGCTGACATTCTCATACTCTGGGGGTAAACTGTATAGCGTAAGTAATGCAAGCGGTTGGGTCGTTCGATATACTTACGGTTCCAATGACAGTCTAGTGAGAATCACTTATTCAAATGGTGAGTACTCCTCCTATTCTTATGATTCCAACGGAAACCTGATTTCCGTCCTGAATCATGACGGTTATGGGATAAACTACTCCTATAGCTCTTGTTTACCATATCGTGTTGTGAAAGTTGCAGAACACGGCGGAACTGTTCAAGGGTGCAGCCTTTCAATAGTATATGGATGGAATGCTACGAGTTTTGAAGATGACCAAGGACGCATCAACATTTATCAATTTGATAATGCGGGTAATATAGTTTCAATAAGAGACGTTAATGGAAGTGCACAGTATGCTGCATATGACAGCCATGAAGGTAGAAAAACCTACCTCAGCGCTATTTCTAAGCTTCAGATACCGAGTCTTAACATGCTCATGAACTCAAGTTTTGAAGATTCGGAGGCATGGTATAGTCCAACCGGAAGCGTCATTACATCTGCTAGTCTCTCGTCTGAAGCTTACTTTGGAGTAAATAGTTTGAAGCTGAACGCAGGCGACAGCTATTATCAATCAGTCGTTCTTGAACCGGGAAAAACTTATACGATTTCTGGGTATTTTAAAGGGCAGTCGGGCGCAGTTCTTGATGCTGCATATTTTGGGACAAAGAATTATTCAGTTGAAAGCGTATTTCTCAATGCAAGCAAGCTCATGCTTCCGCTTGGAGAATCAGCTGAATTAACAGCAACAATCCTCCCGGAAAACGCAACCAATACCAACGCAGAATGGCTGACGAGCAATGCATCTGTCGTCACTGTAGATTCTGAAGGTTCACTTAGTGCCGTTTCAGTTGGTTCAGCCGTTGTCACGGTTGTTGTCGATGGTCATTCGGCAAGCTGCATTGTGGAGGTTTATGAACCTCAGGTCGCTGTAACAGGAATAATGCTGAGCCAAAGTGTTGTTTCCATGCAGAAAAATTCAGAGGTTCAGCTCACAGCAACCGTTCTTCCATCGAATGCAAGCAATAAAGAAATTGTCTGGAGCAGCTCTTTACCGTCTGTTGTCACCGTTGATGACAACGGAAATCTGACCTCTCACGGAATAGAAGGAAGTGCAACAGTAACTGCAACAACGGTTGACGGCGGCTTTACTGCACACTGCATTGTTTCAGTCGGCTCTGAATCATCAATGCGCAATTCTTCCGCTAAAGTTTCCTATCAGGATTTTGATGGGATATCCATACCCGCAAGTGATGAATGGCAGCGCTGCAGCTTTACATTTACTGTTCCCGAAAATGTCCGGAACAATACCGTACGCATTAAAGTATCCCTTCCAAACGGAGCAGCGGGTGCTGTCTTGATGAATCAAGCGGTGCCGATAGGTACAACCTTGTTAAAAACGCAGACTTTACCAACGGTTTAGCAGCCTGGAGCATAAGCGATTCCGGGCAAATCAGCGGAATAACGACTTCGGATGCACTCCACCCGTCATCATTCAGTGCAGGCGTCGTCAAAGTTGTAGGTAATCCTGCTGGTGAGGCTAAACTTAGTCAAACAATAAGTGTATCCGGTGTAAAAAATGATAGGTTCACATTTGGTGGTTGGATGCGTTCCGATTCTATCCCTATGTTTACCGATGGCGAAATCGAATATGGAACGAGGAAACTGACTGTTGATTTCTGCAATGGAAATTCGGTTGTTAATTCTTGCGATGTCTACTTTTCCGCCGATTGCAGCACCTGGCAATATGCCTGCTCCGCGGCAATTGCTGAAGGAACATTCACATCCATAAGGATTACTGCTGATTATTCAAATAACTGCAACGAGGCATACTTTGATGGTTTGCAGCTCTATAAGGATGCATTCTGCGAGTATTTCCGCTACAATGATGACGGTGAGATTTCTGAATCCGAAGATTCCGAAGGCAACACCACCCATTACGAATATGATGATAATGGGAATCTTATCTCTGTTACCGATGAAGAGGGCAAGACGACCACCTATACCTATGACGACCATGGTAATATGCTGACCATGACTGCCCCGGACGGGCTTTCATACGCATATACTTATGATGCGTTTGGTAATCAGCTTACCTCAAAAGTCATTGATTCTTCAAACACATCAAGCTATGTACAAACTTCCTCGTTCTACTCTGCCAATGGTGCTTTTCTGGTCTCGTCATCCGACAGCAAGGGTAATGTTACCCAATATGGATACGATCAGACAGCCGGTAACCTGAACTACATCATTGATGGAAATGGTAACATCACATCATATGTTTATGATTCTATGGATCGTGTTATCGGAATGTCATCGGTCGTAGGCGGAAACACTGCTCAGGTTGAATACAGCTATACCGGCGATAACCTTACAACTATTGCTCATAATGGTTTTAACTACGGTCTCAGCTACGATGCTTTTGGCAACGTCATCGGTATCAACGTAAATGGCGATTCAATTACATCGTATTCGTACGACTATACGAGAGGATTGCTTGCTCAAACTTCATATGGCAACGGTTTTTCGGAACATTATGTCTATGATGATATGGACCGCATTTCTGAGATAAAACATGGATCAGTAACTGTATATCGTTATTCTTATAACGGCGAAGGCAGTCTTGCTTCAGTTGAAAACTGCCTCACTGGCATAAACACCGATTATTTTTATAACTCTGACGGAACTCTGATGCTGACGTCAGCAACGGATGGAACGGTATGCCGATATGAGTATCTCAATGGAATGCTTTCAAAAGTGCATCAAACTGCAAATGGAAGTACCTGGACGACCGAATATGCATATGATGAAGATGGCAACACCGAGAAGGTAACACTTAACAGCGGCGTCACAATAACAGAAGCACAATCTGTATTTGGACAGCGGACAGGCAGAACCTACAAGAACGCCGAAAATGAAACCATTCTCGATGTTTCGATAAGTTATCTTGAGAATGCAAACGGTTCAAAATCGGAATATCTCGGCAGTTACAAGAATGGTTCTGATGCCGCCTACGTATATAGTTATGACGGAAACGGCAATATAACGAGCATAGTTCACGGAAATGAAAGAACCACGTATGTATATGATGGCCTGAACCAACTTATTCGAGTTAACGATTCGGTGTCAAACACTACCACCATATACACTTACGATCAGGGTGGAAACATTATCTCGAAGATTGAATACAATTACACCTCCGGGAGATTACCGAGCAATACGCGAAACACCTATACCTATTCGTATGACAGTGAATGGAAGGACCTGCTTGTAAGCTATAATGGAGAAGCCATAACCTACGATGAAATTGGGAACCCCCTCTCCTACTGCGGTTATGACATGACCTGGAACGGCAGACAGCTCCGCAATATGTATAACGCCGAAAAGAATCTTACATTCACCTATGATGAGAATGGAATGCGTGTCGGCAAGGATGCGGTAAGCACAGTCGGCGGCAATAAAAGCAGGCTCGATAAAACTACCTACACCTATGCGGGGTCACAGCTCGTTTCAGAGATAAGACGCAATGTCAATGGTATCGTAGCGGCTGCAATGCAGTACAGCTACGATACGGACGGCACTATGGTCTCTGTGAAATATAACGGCACTGAGTATTACTATCTTCGCAATGGGCAAAATGATATCGTTGGTATTATTGATAGAAGCGGCACCACTGTGGTAGAATACCGATATGACGCATGGGGCAAGCTGCTTTCAACAACCGGCTCTCTTGCTTCAACGCTGGGAAAGGATAATCCCATCCGCTATCGCGGGTATTACTACGATACTGAAACAGGATTGTACTATCTGCAGTCTCGCTATTATGACCCCGATACCGGAAGGTTCATAAATGCTGATGATGTTGATTTCATCGGTGTAACCGGAACAATTCCTTCTCATAACCTTTTCGCTTATTGTGAAAATAATCCGGTGAACAACAGTGATCCTAGTGGTTGCTTCGTAATACGCAGGTGGATGATTGCATGTATTGTTGATGCTTTGCTATGCTTAATTCCAGGTTTATCCCATGGCGGTTGCACCAGTAAAAACTATAGCAAAGCAATATGCGGGCGTAGCTTTGAAACAACGACTTAAATCACCGCTTACGAAGTTGTTGCAATTCGTAGTAAAGAACGCAACAAAGTTACTTAATGGGGTGAAATCCGCTATTTCATCAATAGGCCGCATTGGGAAATGGCTCTCTAGAATAATAAATGTTCCAAAGATGGTTGCAAAGCTGGCAGGATTAGTAAGCTCAGCCACAATTAACAAGATTTTAAACATTATTGTTCCGAATATAGACATATTTCTGTCTATAGGAGGCATTGTGTCTGGAATACTTGACCTTGCTTTCGATAGACAATTGAATAACTCTATTTGGGTATTTTGACGAGGTTATTATGATAAAAATCAAAGCTGAAATTCCACACGGCATGAAGTGCAGTCTTCGCATCGGCGAACTTGAGAAGACGCTTGATTCCGTTGACCGCGAGGCTGTATTTGAACTGGATGAAGGCCGTGTTTACGATGTTGAAGCTTATATCGGCACACCCGCACGTTCGGCGGATGAGAAGAAGTTCGACAGGCTCTTCTTCTCCTTGTCGCTTCCTTTTCGCTGGATATCCGCGCTTGCTGATGTTGTTCCGGGCAGATGGTATGATGATCTTTGCCCGTATTCTGCAAAGGCGGAATTTAAAATCGGCGGAGAGACAGGCTCGGACTGCCTGATAAGGTATTCGATTCCGGAAGATGCTGTTCTTAAAGGAACGTATTTGCGTCCGTTGATAACTGTTTCATGCAGCAGCTGCCCGACAATAGAATTCAGTGAGAATACGGAGAGTTTCGACCATTGCTACCGCAGTCACGCAAAAAATGCCGTCTCACTAATCTTTATAGCTGTCTGCCTGTTTGGTGCGCTGCTATATGCTGCGATAAAGCATTCCAATGTTCAGGCAAGCCTGATATGCGGAGCTTTGCTCACAGTGCTGCCGCTCTATGCATTGTTGGCTTTGCTTTTCCAAAAGCGTCAGATGCTGCGGATGCGAACAAGATTCAATGCTCAAACCGGGAGATTTGATTAAATAACTCAAATAAGAAGTCTTAACCTTCTAATCATCCTTCGTCATCGAGAGGATGATTATCTCGTTGACATAAAGCTTACTATGATAGCGGTATAAAGGGATATTAACATGACTGTTTTTATCGAAAGGTTTTTTGAAGGTCTATGTAATATCACTGTAGATTGGCTTGGATTTCTGCCTTTGACTTGCATTATAGTCGGACTGTTCTGCGGCGATAAACCATACAGACTGCTGCTGCGCTCTCTGGCTTTCGTGCTGATTGCACTGCCTGTATTTTTCAAGTTTAAGAACGAGGAAATTGTACTCGAGTTATTTATGGTGTCTATAGGCAGCTTGGCTCTGTCAACATGGTACTGGTTTCGGGTTCGAAAGATTCCTGAATTTCCCGAAGCACTGCGACTGGCACACAAATCACTTATGGCACGGCTTTCGGATCGTTTAAAAAATAAAAAGTCCAAAAAGAAAGAGTAATTCTTCAAGTAAAAACCGCTGTGGAAACAATGACTCAACATTCAATGGTTTTTGAATCAACAGAATAGGGAGAAATAATTGCAGAAAGGGTTTTTATCCCAGCTCACCAAAACAAAACCGGGCAGCTCATGATGGGTTGCCCGGTTTGCGGCATTTGCATATAAGCGAGAACGCGGTTTCAAAGCATATAATACGCTCAAATAATATTTTACATAAACTTGCCTTTAAAAACACTTGACAAATGTTGACAAAATTCGGTATACTTGGAGTATGAACATCGGTTTGTTATTCGTCAGTCCGTGTTCGAGTAAAATCAGGAGAGATATATGAGAAAAACGTATAGGATCACTTCATTGTTCCTGGCAGTCGTCTGCCTGTTCGCCTTCTCACTGTTTCAGCCCGTTTACGGGCTCACCGAGCTTTCGCGTGAAAACCGCAGGTTTGCAGCAGCGGCAGAAGAATTGAATTCTGTATGGGATAACCCGAACGGCAATGCACTCGGTTACAGTCCTCTCACAGGCGAAATCGAATCCGAACGCGGCGAGTATTCAAAGGATTTTCGCCGAGAGGACGGTGCGGTCGAAAGGGTCATCTACTCCGACCCCGTTCACTTTGAACAGAACGGAGAATGGCAGACCATTGACAACACTCTTGTCGCCGAAACGGGTGCGGACGGTATCCTGAGGTATAAAAACACTGCCGGTGATTTTACCGTACGCTTCGGCGAAAACCTTTCCGGTGAAATTGTCTCCGTTGAATACATGGGGGAAACGCTCTCTGTTGCATTGAACAGCCTGTCCTTTGCCAACCTTTCAAACGGACTCACCGCCGCAGACTTTCATGCGGAAATTCAAAACAACTCAACCGATACAACGGACCTGACGGATCAACAGCGCGATTCCCTGCTTCGCTTCCCCGACTGCCTGTCAAGCATTGTTCGATATGTTCGCTCCGAAACCGACGACAGTGCAATCCTCTCGTACTCTCTTAACGGAAAAACAATATCTGAATTTATAACCCTCTCTTCTCGTCCGTCAATGGCGCAGAGTGAGGATTTTTGTTGGTCATTCAACATAAAGACATCACTCACGCCGAGAATGCAGGGCAATACCGTCCTGCTTGAAAACGGCAAGGGCGAAACCGTCTTCACCCTTCCTGCACCGTATATGTTCGATGCAGCAGGTGCGGAAAGCACCGATTTCGAGGTTTCGCTTGCTCCGAATTCAACTTCGGACGGATTCATCTATACCATGGTTCCGAGTTTTGCATGGCTTTGCAGTGCGGAACGAACGTATCCGGTAACGATTGATCCCGATATAAAGCTGAATTTCAAAAACAATGTTGAAAACACATACGTCGATAGGAATCTCCCCAACACAATTTGCAGCATAAACTCAACCGCACCCGGTGCACTGCGCCTGAGTGCAAAGCAAAACATACTTATTCGGCTGAATGAACTCCCCGAGCTGAATGCCGGTGATGTCATCGTCAGTGCTGCAATCAACCTGACGCGGTACGATGAACCCGGAACGAACCTCGGCAAAGAAATAGACCTTTACCCCGTGCTGTCAGATTGGTCGGAAGACACACTGACATGGACGCGCTACTCCGCATTGAACAACGGCAATCCTGCGGACAAATCCAGAGTTTTTTCACTCGCAATGTCCGAAGTGCAGAACGGTGTAAACTTCTTTGACATAACCGACCTGTTCAAAAAATGGCATTCCGGTGTGACTGAAAATTACGGCGTTGTTTTGGAGAGCAGCAGTTCCGCAATATACCACTCATCGCGAACCAATGTATCATCCGGCGTACACCCCTACTTTTCGATCGTCTATGTAAACTCCACCGGCCTTGAAAGCCGTTTCTCGTATTCGGATCAGGATGCGGGCGCAGCCGGCGCGGGCAGCGTGAACCTGTTCAGCGGCAACCTCACTTTCTCGTTTGCGGATGCTTCTGTTGCAAACGGAGCCTTGCCAATCTCCGTTTCCCATGTATACAACACGAACGACAAGAATACAGATATCGGTTACGGCTACGGCTGGCGCTTGAATTATTCACAGTCGATAGAAGAAATGTCGTTCCAAAACGGAAACAAAGCACAGACATTCTTCAAGCTTACCGATGGCGACGGCACAAGGCATTACTACAAAAAACAGTCGGATTCGTCAGCAAAATACGTCAATGAGCTTGACAAGAATTCAACGCTCACCGTCAACACGGGTTCAAACCTTATCACCGTTTCCGATAAGGGCGGAAACAAACTCGTTTTTGAATACGGTACATACAACGGCAGAAAGCAAGGAAGGCTTACCTCCGTTGAAGATGCAAACGGCAATAAGATCCTTATTGAATACAGGGATTCAACTCAAAAAAACGATCTGCGCATTTCTGCGGTAAGAGAAAAGCTTGCCTCCGTCTCAACCTCGGGGCAACGCATAGTTTTCGCATACAACAGCAGCAACAGGCTCTCGTCCGTAACTCCGCCCGACGGTTTGACGGTTGCTTACTCTTACTCCGAATACAATAATCTTCGTGCCGCACAATATGCCGACGGCACAAGCTCGCAATACACCTATTATTCAAAGCATCTGCTGCAAAAAGCAAAGAACCCCGCCGGATACGGCATAACCTATACCTACTCCGGCAGCGGCAAGGCTGCCTCCGTTGTTGAAAAAGCCGGCACGGCACAAACAGCGGGCAGGCAGATCCGATTCGAATACGGCTGGAACGTTACAAACGTTATCGATGCTCAGAATCGAATCGTAACATACCAGTTCAACAACGCAGGGCAAGCCGTAAGCATCCGCAATCCAGAGGGTGAAGCGGTGTTCATGGCATACAACTCCGCAGACAGAACAAAAACCCAGCTCGCTGCCGTCTCCAAAACGCAGACGACTGTATTCAACCTGCTCAAAAATCACGGGTTCGATAAAAAGAATCCGAACGATTATTGGACAAAATCCTCAACCTCCGCCGTGTTCACGCAAACCCATGCTCACACGGGTTATCGCAGCGTAAAGCTGCCTTCGGGTACTTATATCGAGCAAAGTGTTTCCGTAAACGCAGGTGCCGTTTACACTGCTTCCGCATACTTCACCGGTGCGGCAGGCGGCGTTGTGCAGGTGTTGAACGGTTCAACCGTGATTGCACAGAGCGACCCCGCGCAAACTTTCGGAACAACAGGTTCGGACTGGACACGCGGCGTTGCAGTGTTCACCGTCCCGACGGGAGTTTCAAACATAAAGATCCGCATTGCTCAGCCGCAGTCCGCTTCGGGAACAGCCTACGCCGACTCCATACAGCTTGAAACCGGCGAAACGCCGAATCGTTACAACATGCTCCAAAACAGCGATTTCACTGACGGAGCATCCTCGTCCGATGATTCGGATAACTCGACAGGCTATGCACAGAATGTTGTCGGCGACACCGCAATCCCCAACGAAATCGTCTCCGCAGCAGGCGATTCCTCGCACCCCGGCGCTTTCTCGGATCAGGTGCTTAAAATCACCGGCAGCACCGGTGCAATTAAGCATGTTTTCCAGTCGATTCAGGTAAACGGCAAAAAAGGCGATGTCTATTCATTCGGCGGTTGGTGCGCATCCGACTCCATGCCGGAAACCGTACAGCTCAACACGTCCGACAGCCCGATAAGCTACCGTGTCTTCGGAAGAAAAGAAATAAAGCTTCAGTTCTACTCAAACGGCACCTTCCAAAATGAGGTCACCGCCGCTTTTGCTGCCGACACAACCGATTGGCAGTACACCTGTGCAAGTGCGGTCGCTTCGCTTGACTACACCGAAGTAAGAATCGTCGTCTGCTTCGACTACTCACGCAACACCGCTCGCTTTGACGGGCTTCAGCTGCACAGGGAACAGTTCTCTCAAAGCTATTCCTATGACGATAACGGCAACGTTACGGGTTACGCCTCCCTTATAGGACAGGAACCCAAACTGACCTATGACAACAACGACAACGTAACTTCCTCCACCGACCCGCTCGGCAACAAAACCTTATACACCTACGACAGCAAGCACAACCTGCTTACCTCCACCACCCCCGGCGGTGTGAAAACAACCAATGTCTACGATGCAAACGGAAATGTTACAAAAACTTCGGTTGCATCGTCCGATGGTTCGCTTTCGACTTCGTCAACAACAGCATTCAATGCTGCCTCGGCGCTCGCTTCCGCTGTTACTGATGCTCGCGGAAACACCGTTCGATACAGCTATAACACAGCAACACGGTTGCAGACGGCAGTAACCGATGCAAAAGGAAACACGAGTCAATACACGTATTACTCAGCCTCCGGAATGCTTCGTCTTGCCGCTATCACGGGCAGCAACTACAGTACGGTGGACTATTCGTATGATGATTACGGCAAACTGACGGGTATTACCCGACCTCAAACTGCATACAGCTTCACCTATGACGACTGGGGCAGAACAATTTCAACCTCAGTCGGAAACAGAGTGCTTTCAACCAACACCTATGACTCTTTCGGTCGTTTGTCTTCCGTAACTTACGGCAATGGCTATAAACTCAGCTATACATACGACAGCATAGACCGCGTTGAGTCAATTACCGAACTCGAAATGCCGGGGCTTTCCCCTTCAAAGGTTTATGAGTTCGTGTATGACGGTGAAGGCAATCTTTACGAGCTTCGCAACTATAAAACTCACCGCTCAACTTTCTTCGAGTATGACCATGCAGGCAGGTGCATGGCAAGCACCGAAAAGAGCTTCACCGGAGGTTTATCCGGCAGTCCCGAATACACGGCTGTCTGTGCATCGTACAAGTACGAATATGATAAGAACAATAACCTTTCCAAGCTCACGCAATCCGTGATGGGTTTTGATTGGGCTGTTTCTTACACATATGACAAGGATAACCGTCCCCTTGCCGCAACACTTGCAAGCGGTGCAAAAATCATCAATCAATATGACGGAATCGGAAGGCTTTCCGGCCGCAGCATTAAGAACGGCAGCTCCACTGTTTCGCGGATTCAGCTTTCCTATGTCAGCGGGACGAACGGGACAACAACGCTCGTTAAGTCCTATCGCAACGGTTCGGACGCAAAGTACAACTATGATTATGATGCCAACGGCAACATAACCAAGATTTGGCGCGGAAGTTCAACGTTCGAAAATGCGGATGAAAAATTCTCCTACGAGTATGATTCCATGAATCAGCTTGTGCGCGAAAATCTGTACTACGGAGAAAACAATTCCGCGAACTCAACTTACACTTATGCATACGATTCCTACGGCAACATGCTCGGAAAGTATCACTATGCATACACAACGGGTTCAATTGCGAACAAGCTCGGGATCATCGTTGCGGAATATCAGTACACCGATTCGCAATGGGGCGATCTGCTGACGGCGGTCACGGACGGAACGGTGTCGACCGGTTCAAAGCAAAATGACACCGTCTCGTATGACGCGATGGGCAATCCGACGCGCTACCTCGGTGCGACCATGACTTGGGCAGGCAAACAGCTCAAGTATTGGGGCAAATCCGGAAAGTATGTCAACTTTGCATACAACGAGGACGGCATACGGACGCTGAAAAACTCAAACGGCGTTGTAACAAACTATTATTACAACGGCAGCCTTTTGATAGGCATGACTGTCGGTTCCGGCAGCAGCGCCAAGATCCTCCGCTTCAGCTATGACGCGTCCGGCAATGCCGTTGCTGTTTATTATTCAACCGATAACGGTTCAACGTTCAACACCTACTATTACCTTCGCAATGCACAGAATGACATTGTGAAACTCATTGACAGCAGCGGCAGCACTGTTGTAGAATATTGCTATGACAGTTGGGGCAAACTGCTGTCAACCTCGGGCTCACTCGCGTCCACACTCGGAAAGAATAATCCCTTCCGTTATCGTGGATATGTGTATGACGAAGAGACGGGCTTCTACTACCTCCGGTCCCGTTACTACGATCCGGAGGTAAGAAGGTTCATCTCTGCCGATGTCCTCCTTTCCACCGGTCAGGGCGTTCTCGGGCATAACGCATATGCGTATTGTTTGAATAGTCCAATTATACGAGTTGATTTGGATGGCGATTTTGGCGGGCTCATTTTGGGAGCTATCGTGGGTGCCGTTGTCAATGCTGCAGTAAACATCGCTTCAACAATTGCTTCAAATGCCATCGATAAAGGGAATGCTCTTAAGCCTGCTGAAATTATTACTGCCGGCTTATTGGGCGCAGCAGAGGGTGCCTTGTCCGTGCTTTGCCCGGGGGCATCGGTTATAATCGGCGCAAGTTTTGGCGCGGCAAATTCGATCGCCAGCGGAATAATTCGCAAAGAACCATTTGGCAGCATCGTAGGCGATACTATAATCTCGGTTGGTTTTGGTGCTCTCGGAGGTGCTATGAGCGGTGGTGACACAATCAACACAAGGCTACTGGATAAAGGTCTTGATGCAAGAAAGCTGCTGAAGAAAAGTGCTGCTAAGAAATTGACAAAATGCGCTCAAAATGCAGCAGTGGCTGCTGATAAACGTGCAAAGGTATACCTGCTTAAGGAATTCGGAAGCGGAGCAGCGGAATCAATAGGGATGAGTTTTTTAAGCTGGTTTACGAATAAGCGAATTGAATTTATCGTAAAAAACATGGGTTTGCCCTCGCTGCCCGGAGGTGAACAATGAAAATTAAACGTTTCCTGAAAAAATTGCTTAAGAACATATTTTCATTGCTTATTTGGGAAATTCCGATTGTTTTGTTGTTTCTGATGATCTATCCCAAATCTCCGGACAAAGCAATTGAAATGCAAGTTCCCGGATATGCCATAATCCTATACGACCCGCCATACGTTTATACGACCAACCATGGAAAAAAATTCTTAATCAACGGCGAAGAGTATACAGTCACTACTAATTACAAGGGAAATATCTACAAATTATTCAGTATGCTTCAGAAGGAAGATACCGTAAAAATTAAATATTTCTGGATAGGCGGCGGCAAATGTATCGTTGACATACGCAGCGACAGCACGGTATACTCTAATTACGACAAACAGTACTCAACTGGGAAAATTGTTGCGTTCGTTTTTTGCGGATTAGCTCAGCTGGCATTTGGTATTATACAATCCTGGACATTGCAGGACATATACTTAGACTTTCTCGACTTAAGGGACGCTGATTAGACCTATCATCTTGCATATGCATTGAAAAGAGCATTTTCTGCACTTATATGTAACCGGCAAAGCTGACACACACGCTCGCCGGTTACACTTGGAGCACGGAATATTCCTACGATGCAGACGGCAGACAGTCGCTTGTAAAGCTGAACAACGGTAAAACGATCGAATATGCCTACGGCACATCTACGGGGCGTCCCGACAAGATCACGCTGCATCTCGACACGGATTATGTTGTGGACTGGACGTACAAGTCCGGAGCAAACGGTTCCGCAACATCACTGCTCTCAACATACGCAAACGGCAGTGATGCAAAGTACAACTATGATTATGACGCCAACGGCAACATAACCAAGATCTGGCGCGGAAACACGTCATTCACCAATGCTTCGGAGAAGTATTCATATGTTTATGATTCGGCGAACCAGCTCGTAAGGGAGAACCTTTATTACGGCAGCGGCAACAGCAGCAACGCTACAATTACATATGAATACGACATTTGGGGCAATCTGCTCAACAAAAAGATCTATGCTTACACTGTCGGAACGCTCGGCACGGCTCGGGAGACCGTTCCCTATGCCTACACAAACTCGGCATGGAAGGATCAGCTCACTTCGTACGATGGCGAAAGCATAACATATGACGCTTCCGGCAACCCCACGAACTACCTCGGTGCAACTCTGGTTTGGGAAGGTCAGCGGCTGAAGTCGTATACCCCAAAAGACGCATCCTCCGGACGCGCGAACTCGTATGTCTACAGCTACGATGAAAACGGCATCCGCACAAGAAAAACCATCGGCAACACCGTTACGGACTATTACTATAACGGCACGCTGCTCATGGGCACCGTCAAAACCACAACAAACAGCAACGGAAGCACAACGACTTCAAAGCTCCGCTTCAGCTATGACGCTAACGGCAAAGTCGTTGCCGTGAACTATAACGGAAATTATTACTATTACCTCCGCAATGCCCAGAGCGATATCGTCAAACTCATTGACAAAACCGGAGCAACTGTTGTAGAATATACTCACTTCAACAGCGATTTAGCCGCTGTTGAGGTTGGATTCTTGGGGCAAACTGCTGTCAACCTCGGGCTCACTCGCGTCCACACTCGGAAAGAATAATCCCTTCCGTTACCGTGGATATGTCTATGACGAGGAGACAGGTTTCTACTACCTCCAAAGCAGGTACTATAACCCCGAAGTCGGCAGGTTTATTTCCTCCGATGTCCTCCTCTCCACCGGCCAGGGCGTTCTCGGGCATAACGCGTATGCGTATTGCCTGAATAATCCAGTGAATATGATTGACTATTCAGGTCATCGCTCTGTTTCACATTTGCACACCCGTTTTGAGTTAGTTCCGCACCTGCCGGATTGTACAGAAGCGGCGATCAACACCTTGAACGAAAACCTTAGCAGAGTAGAGAAGATGAAAAAGACTTTCTTAAAATTTCAAGGTGCTATGGATTTTTATAATCTTGTCAAAAGCGGAGGCGATTGGGATTATAAAAGCGAGCCTGCCGATTGGATGCCAGAGGATGGACGATTCTTATTTAACGGAACAGTCATGGATGCATCAGATTTTGGTAATCTGAATTACGGATTTACCGGAGCAGCATTTGGCTTCTCAGTAACCACGTTGTTGTCCGGTGCAGGCTATGCCGCGTTGACAGATAAAGGTGCCAGTATCGGGACATGCTTAACCCTTTACGACGATCCCTCAGATACGAAAATGATTCTTTCAGGCATATTGCTTTGCTATAGTAATAACTCTCAAGCAATAATTGACGGCGCAAAAATGGATGCCACGCTAATAATTCCTCTGAACGAAGTGGGATTCTTGAATATGCTTGCCGTTGCAAAACGTATTAACGGTTCATTCTAAAACCGGGAGGTTATTTTAAAATGAAAAAAATCACTCTGAACATGTTATTGGCTTCACTTCTTGTTCTTGCGACATTGGCATCATCCGGATGCTCTGTCCGACTGCTTGATTCACTTACTCAGAACAGGAAATCTGAAGATGAAGTGATTGAATCAGTTGAGAACTGTTATTACCAATACCGGGATGAAATCGAAAGATTTGCCAAGTTTCTGTATTCGCAGGATAACATTAAACAGTTGTGCATATACAGTCCGCGTCGCGGAGCAGATTACTGTGATGCTCGTACGGACACTTTGGTTCAGCTGAAGGAGGATATTTTTGCCGAGTGCAAAAGCACTGATATTTCCGATGAAGATATGGAACTGCTGCAAAGCTTTGCGGCGTGTATGTTGGCAAACGATATCGGATTTGTTAATATCGTTGACCATTTCCTACTTATCGGATTCATCGGACAGCCAATCAGTTGCAATTACTCTTTATTCGTTAACGCGGACGAAACGGAGCGGCAGCCAAAGGACATAAGTTGGATCAACGAATCTGCTCAGCGCAGTTTGTCAGATAATTGTTATATAGTCAGTACATCGGCTTTTGCATTCTGACGAAACATGGCTTTGAGCGTATTGTCTCATAGAAATGATGTTGTCAAGTGGATCAGATCTGCTGACGGCGGTTACGGACGGAACGGTATCGACCGGTTTGAAGCAAAACGACACCGTCTCGTATGACGCGATGGGCAATCCGACGCGCTACCTCGGTGCGACCATGACTTGGGCAGGCAAACAGCTCAAGTATTGGGGCAAATCCGGAAAGTATGTCAACTTTGCATACAACGAGGACGGCATACGGACGCTGAAAAACTCAAACGGCGTTGTAACAAACTATTATTACAACGGCAGCCTTTTGATAGGCATGACTGTCGGTTCGGGCAGCAGCACAAGAATTCTCCGCTTCAGCTACGATTCTTCCGGCAGCGTTGTTGCGGTGGATTATTCAACCGATAACGGCACGACCTTTAACACCTATTATTATCTTCGCAATGCCCAGAATGACATTGTGAAGCTTATTGACAGCAGCGGCAGCACTGTTGTAGAATATTGCTATGACAGTTGGGGAAAACCTCTGTCAACCTCAGGTTCACTCGCTTCCGCACTCGGAAAGGATAACCCGTTCCGCTACCGTGGATACGTGTTCGATGAGGAAACGGGGTTCTATTACCTCCAAAGCAGGTACTATAACCCCGAAGTCGGCAGGTTTATCTCTGCGGACGTCCTCCTGTCAACCGGTCAGGGCGTCCTGGGGCATAACGCTTATGCTTATTGCCTGAACGATCCGATAAATAGTGTTGACGGCAACGGCAACTTTTCGTTCAAGAGCCTTTTTTCAGGTGCAAAGCTTGTTTCAATCGGTGTAACTGCGATTGCGGCAGCAGCAACGATATTGACATGCGGAGCAGCCGCGCCGATAATGGTTGCGGTCGCAACAGCAACAGCTGTTGCGGGGACTGCAACGGTAGTTAACGGAATGGCAGAAATCGGTGAGGGACTAACCGCATCGAGCGATACTTCAAATGACGGAACGAACTTTGTTCGCGACTGGATTATGGGAGGCAACGCCGATGCATACGAGAAGCAAAAGCGAATATTTTCAACGGCAGCGCAAATAGGAACCATGATTTGCGGTTCTTATTACACCGCAAAGGGCGGCAATGTCTGTTTCGTTGCGGGAACGCAAGTCGAGACGGCGGACGGAAGCACTGCAATTGAAAATATCAAAGAGGGCGACCGTGTTTTTGCGGCAAACCCGGAAACCGGAGAGGTTGCATATAAAAAAGTTGTACGAATATTTGTAAACGAAACGAATGAGCTTGTTGAAGTAACGGTAAACGGCGAAACGATAAAATCAACCCCGTCCCATCCGTTCTATGTTCCACAAAAAGGCTGGACAAGCGCAATCTCACTTCGTGCGGGAGATATTCTTGTTCTCAGCAACGGTGAGTATGTCATTGTTGAGCAGATTCAGCATGAACTGCTCGAAAACCCCGTAACCGTCTATAACTTTGAGGTCGAAGACTATCACACATACTATGTCTCTGCAAATGCAGACTCGGATGAGTTTGTGTTGGTGCATAACAGGTGCGGTTCGCAACGTTATGCGATGCGCCAAGCTAAAAGGAGTGTGAACATTCCAATGTCACAAATGCCGACCAAAGTAAGCACTGTAAAGATGGTTGGCGCGAATGGGCGTACCGTCTTTGCAAAGTTGGAGATTTATGGCAATAAATTCATTCGGAACGATTTGGGAGGACATCTCTTTAAAGATGGAGGCGTGTTACCGCGACATTTTAATGCAGGAATAATTGATAAAGCATCCAACATGATACAGAATGGCTTACACTTCTGGTATTAGGTTTAATGGGAAAGCAGGTGTAAAAGATGTTAAGATGTGATTACAAACTCAATACTGCATGCAACCGAGTTTCAATAGAAGCGAACACTTGCATCCAGTTTGAAAAAAGCGATGATGAGAGTATACCTATCGGTACCCCGGTATTATGGGATGAAGCTCTTATGCTGAAAATTGACATCGACAAATACCGCATTTATCATATTTGCTGCATCTTTGTTCCTAACGGGATGTACAGTCGAATAACTGATTACAAAAAGATCTGGAAACTTGCCGGCATTCCTCCGGGGTTTTATGACGGGGCATATACCACGAGCCACGGTAAAATGTATTTCGGCATTACATTCGGCAAAGGAAGGGATTGCTTTACGGCGGACACTTCAAACCTTATGATACTTGTACCTGAAGGTTCAGACTTTGATGCTGCAACTCTGTTTGAAGCGTTTCGATCCGAAAAGGTTGAGCGCACGGACGAAAAACTGTGCGCAATTCTCGAAAGAACTGTATCTCAAGAGAATGAAGCATTTGCTTTTTTATACAAGCACGACTTCGGAGGTTCACTCAACATTTTCGGAAAATTTGCTGAGCGTTTCTTTTCAGCCGAAGAAATAATGACTTGGCAGACGGAGGATCCTGCCCTTATTCGCCGTCGAGGTTTAATGGGTTGGTAACTGAACACCGGTGCAATTGTCAACAGATACTTTTGATTTTTAATGAAAGAAAGGAAGCAATATGAAAAGATTAGTACGTTTTTGCAGTTATTACAGTGAAAGTCTTAAGAAGTCCCTTGCAGACGCAGGAATAAAGTACGAGTGGACACAAGAAAAACCTGATCCCTACCAACCGAATTACCTTATATTTCATCTCGACATTGATGCTCCGGAATATGAGCTTATATTAAAAGCTATCGATGACGCAAAACTGCGGAGTGCACCGACAAGGACCGAATCGCTTTCCTTCACAAAAAAGGAACTTGATGATGCCGAATGGTTACACGTCAGACCGTCATGCAAAAAAATTGATCCTTATGATGATGTTACAAGTTCAAGAAACTGCCCCGGGGTCGGCAGATGGACTTGTTATGCAACGAGACGCACCTATCCGCTTTACTGTAAAAAACAGATAAAGTGGGGCAGGAATCATTATTTTTATGCCTCTTATGATTTCGGATACGATGAAATGTTCTGCTCCGATGCGGCAAGGAAGATTCTTCATGAAAACAAGATTCCACTTGTGTATGAACCACTGTATGACAGAAAAATGCAGCCCGTGCCCGATGTTCATCATATGATTCCGCTGAACACTTTGCTGACCGAAGCCTTTGATTTTACGGATATGAGGGTAATGAGTGATTGTCCGATTTGCGGAACGAAGGTGTACGGACTGTACGGATTTGCTCAGTTAAAAATCGATAAAAGATTTCTGCATTCAGACATACCGGTATATGGTACGCCTCCGATTTTTGGGCCGATTTTCGCAAACAAAGTAATGGTTGTATCGCAGGAATTCAGAAAACTGCTCATTGAGCACAAGATGGAAAGAGGACTTGTGTTCCAGCCTGCAATTCTGTTTTAGACAGGATTATTTGAAATCAATAAGCACTGACTAATTCGGTGCTGAGTGCAGTGCGGTAAATTACATTCAGCGTCAACATTTGGTGCTTATTGAACGATCGAATATGCCTACGGCACATCTACGGGGCGTCCCGACAAGATCACGCTGCATCTCGACACGGATTATGTTGTGGACTGGACGTACAAGTCCGGAGCAAACGGTTCCGCAACATCACTGCTCTCAACATACGCAAACGGCAGTGATGCAAAGCACAACTATGATTATGACGCCAACGGCAACATAACCAAGATTTGGCGCGGAAGTTCAACGTTCGAAAATGCGGATGAAAAATTCTCCTACGAGTATGATTCCATGAATCAGCTTGTGCGCGAAAATCTGTACTACGGAGAAAACAATTCCGCGAACTCAACTTACACTTATGCATACGATTCCTACGGCAACATGCTCGGAAAGTATCACTATGCATACACAACGGGTTCAATTGCGAACAAGCTCGGGATCATCGTTGCGGAATATCAGTACACCGATTCGCAATGGGGCGATCTGCTGACGGCGGTCACGGACGGAACGGTGTCGACCGGTTCAAAGCAAAATGACACCGTCTCGTATGACGCGATGGGCAATCCGACGCGCTACCTCGGTGCGACCATGACTTGGGCAGGCAAACAGCTCAAGTATTGGGGCAAATCCGGAAAGTATGTCAACTTTGCATACAACGAGGAAGGCATACGCACACAGAAAAACTCCAACGTAATCTTAACAAACTATTATTACAACAGCAGCCTTCTTATAGGCATGACGGTGGGTTCCGGCAGCAGCACAAGAATTCTCCGCTTCAGCTATGATGCATCCGGCAATGTCGTTGCTGTTGATTATTCAACCGATAACGGTTCAACGTTCAACACCTATTATTACCTCCGCAATGCACAGAATGACATTGTGAAACTCATTGACAACAGCGGTAGCACTGTTGTAGAATATGCTTACCTCAACAGCGATTTAGCCGCTGTTGAGGTTTGACAGTTGGGGAAAACCTCTGTCAACCTCAGGTTCACTCGCTTCCGCACTCGGAAAGGATAACCCGTTCCGCTACCGTGGATACGTGTTCGATGAGGAAACGGGGTTCTATTACCTCCAAAGCAGGTACTATAACCCCGAAGTCGGCAGGTTTATCTCTGCGGACGTCCTCCTGTCAACCGGTCAGGGCGTCCTGGGGCATAACGCTTATGCTTATTGCCTGAACGATCCGATAAATAGTGTTGACGGCAACGGCAACTTTTCGTTCAAGAGCCTTTTTTCAGGTGCAAAGCTTGTTTCAATCGGTGTAACTGCGATTGCGGCAGCAGCAACGATATTGACATGCGGAGCAGCCGCGCCGATAATGGTTGCGGTCGCAACAGCAACAGCTGTTGCGGGGACTGCAACGGTAGTTAACGGAATGGCAGAAATCGGTGAGGGACTAACCGCATCGAGCGATACTTCAAATGACGGAACGAACTTTGTTCGCGACTGGATTATGGGAGGCAACGCCGATGCATACGAGAAGCAAAAGCGAATATTTTCAACGGCAGCGCAAATAGGAACCATGATTTGCGGTTCTTATTACACCGCAAAGGGCGGCAATGTCTGTTTCGTTGCGGGAACGCAAGTCGAGACGGCGGACGGAAGCACTGCAATTGAAAATATCAAAGAGGGCGACCGTGTTTTTGCGGCAAACCCGGAAACCGGAGAGGTTGCATATAAAAAAGTTGTACGAATATTTGTAAACGAAACGAATGAGCTTGTTGAAGTAACGGTAAACGGCGAAACGATAAAATCAACCCCGTCCCATCCGTTCTATGTTCCACAAAAAGGCTGGACAAGCGCAATCTCACTTCGTGCGGGAGATATTCTTGTTCTCAGCAACGGTGAGTATGTCATTGTTGAGCAGATTCAGCATGAACTGCTCGAGAGTCCGATCAAAGTCTATAACTTTGAAGTCGAGGATTTTCACACCTATTATGTTTCGGCAAACGCGGACTCGGATGAGTTTGTGTTGGTGCATAATAGCTGCAATCATAACAGCCGTTGGAACAGCGAACGAAGGAATTACTGGAAGAGACAAGCAGCCTCATACACAAACGGCCCAACCAATGAAATGTCGACAAGTGGGTTATACAGAGTGACAGAGCGCAATTTGAACCGAATGCTTCGTGGGTGTGCGCCGATTGGAACTGACGACAAATCTGTAGTGTTGCACCATATTTATGGTATCGTCAACGATTTCTATGAATATACAGAGATGTTGGCAACAACGCATACGGGATCTTTTAGAATGCTTCACCCGTTTCTGTTTAACAAATAATAAATACCGGAGGTAAAAACATGGACTGCAAAAAAACGATTATCGACTATCTTGAGGGAAGAATCAAGCCAGCAGAGCTTGAAGAACTGTTCGAAACTCATCCCGAGCTGCTTGATTGGGTACAGAGCATTGTGCCGGAAGACCAGAGGATGGAAGCCGGCGAATTCGTTAACGGGCATTATGAAAGCCGCACTGTTCCGTTCGATATTCGTCTCTTCATTAAACAAGAAAAGACAATGTTCGGAGGCAAAGGAGAGTATTCGTTGGGAGTTCGAGTTGATATATTTAGCGTCATTAGTAGGCTCGTTAAGGCAGCTTTTCCCGACATGAAGATCAATCTGACGGATGAAGTGAACAAAATGTATGGTTTGTCATTGGACGCATGCCCGAGCTATATCGGCGGCGTGGAGGTAACTGAAACGATAGAGAATATCATTAGAGAGTTGCCCGAAAACCTGTCGAAAAGCAAACGAATTGCGCTTGCAAGAAGCCGGATTAAGGATGCCTTTCACATTGAAGGGAGAAAATGGCCGTATTGGATTCAGGAGCCCGACTGGCCCGCAAATAACGGCAAACCGATGAAGTACGTTTCAACGGTACGGCTTAATGCTGATCAGCGTGAACACCATTTTGTTGACGTTGACACGGGCGAAGAACGAATCGTTATGGATTGCACCTGATCAAAAGCTTTTCGCGAATGCGAATAAGTGAATCCGAATTCCGACCGCGCGGCGGGAGACTCGGCATAAATGCACACAATCAAAGTGCATTTTTCGTGGTTTCCTGCCGCGCGAATGAGTTATTTCACCAAGCAAAGAAGAAACTATGAGTATGATTCCATGAATCAGCTTGTGCGCGAAAATCTGTACTACGGAGAAAACAATTCCGCGAACTCAACTTACACTTATGCATACGATTCCTACGGCAACATGCTCGGAAAGTATCGCTATGCATACACAACGGGTTCAATTGCGAACAAGTTGATCCCAACCATCCGGGGAGGTAGTTTCAATGTTTAAAAGAAAGATGTTTTTTATGTTTCTGTTTGTTCTTTTCGTGGCATTCATTGCAGGGACATTTGTTGTGATTGGCAAAAACAAGCTTCCGGAAACTAAGGCGTTTGATGTGGGCGATTATCAATATTATATTGATAAATTTCCGTCAGAAGATAATTTAGGGTTCATATCCGATCCAAAAGATCTTCTCAAAAAAGTTGAAGTAATTTGGATCAATAAGTATGGAGAACATATAAAAAAGCAGAAACCCTATCAAGTATTCTATGATAAGGCAAACGGTATTTGGCTTGTTCAGGGAACATTGCGATCCAATATGACGGGTGGTGTTGCAAACATCTTGGTGGATAATAACACAGGCAGGGTCTTAGCACTCTGGCATGATAAGTAATTTATGTCGATGAGCAGATCTTCGCTTACACTGTCGGAACGCTCGGCACGGCTCGGGAGACCGTTCCCTATGCCTACACAAACTCGGCATGGAAGGATCAGCTCACTTCGTACGATGGCGAAAGCATAACATATGACGCTTCCGGCAACCCCACGAACTACCTCGGTGCAACTCTGGTTTGGGAAGGTCAGCGGCTGAAGTCGTATACCCCAAAAGACGCATCCTCCGGACGCGCGAACTCGTATGTCTACAGCTACGATGAAAACGGCATCCGCACAAGAAAAACCATCGGCAACACCGTTACGGACTATTACTATAACGGCACGCTGCTCATGGGCACCGTCAAAACCACAACAAACAGCAACGGAAGCACAACGACTTCAAAGCTCCGCTTCAGCTATGACGCTAACGGCAAAGTCGTTGCCGTGAACTATAACGGAAATTATTACTATTACCTCCGCAATGCCCAGAGCGATATCGTCAAACTCATTGACAAAACCGGAGCAACCGTTGTAGAATATGCTTACCTCAACAGCGATTTAGCCGCTGTTGAGGTTTGACAGTTGGGGCAAACTGCTGTCAACCTCGGGCTCACTCGCTTCCACACTCGGAAAGGATAACCCGTTCCGTTACCGTGGATATGTCTATACCGGCAATCTGACGATTGACGGACGAGGAGACGGGCTTCTACTACCTCCAAAGCAGGTACTATAACCCCGAAGTCGGCAGGTTTATTTCCTCCGATGTCCTCCTCTCCACCGGCCAGGGCGTTCTCGGGCATAACGCGTATGCGTATTGCCTGAATAGTCCGGTGAATAGAGAAGACTCTAATGGCAATTGGTCCATGCCGAATTGGTTAAAAGTTACTATCGGGGCAGTTGCATTAGTTGGCGCAGTTGCACTAACTGTTGCTACCGGGGGCGGAGCCGCCGCCGTTGCCGTTGGCGTTGCCAAAGTTGTGGGCAGTGTAGCGGTAAGCACAGCTGTCAGTGCAGGGGTGGGTTATCTCGAAAACGGCAAACAAGGAGCTATTGATGGAGCATGCAATGGTTTCATGTTTGGAAGTTTATCTGCATGTGGCGGTGCGGCACTAAAGTATGCCAATGTGCATGCGGCAACTACAGGATCTCCCAATTCAATGGGTAAAGCCGGAGAAAGAATGGCCGGCATTGAACCATCCGCAAAAAGGGCAATAAGAATTAACGGACGTGTTCGAATTCCGGATGAATTAACGCAAACTACGCTTAAAGAAGTAAAAAATGTAAAGTATATTTCTAACACATTGCAGTTGCGCGATTTTGCTGATTATGCAAAAATCACCGGTCGTACGTTAGAACTCTGGGTTAGGCCGACCACAAAGATTGCAAAAACCGTAATTGATGCCGGTTTGAACATTCGGTATCTTTGGTAGAAAGGTGGAAAAAATGGTTTATCATGCATTGTTGAACGACAAAATTGCTTGTGAACAAAATGGAACGGATTTTTTCTGTCCCTCAGGGGATAGGCGGTTGTTGCACAAAATGTTTGATGAAATAAACCATCAGACAGGATCAGACATTCATTATCTCGCGCAAATCGATTCGTTTATTATACCCGGTGCAGGAAGAATTGTTGAAAAATACATTCTTGATTTTACTTCCGAAAGTGTTAAATGTTACTTAATTCCCCAGATGATCGCAGATAAAATTACTGATTGTGACAAATTATTACTGCAATTATATTTACATTTTAGGCAATCTAAGGAATACATTTCCGAACCCGGGCAGCCTGCGCCTGCGCATATTTACGTTAGGTACGATAATGCTTTCAAGACGCTAAGATCACGGCGAATCGAAAACGAATTAATAACTGTTGTTTGTAATCCTCGTGATGCATTCTACCTACCTCTGACAGTGAACATGCTTGCTTCTTGGAAAAATCCGGAAATGTTTAAGGTATTAACCTTTTATTTGACTGAAACAGATTTTGTTGGGCTTGATATCGGAGATACCGAAGCTCCTATTTATCCGCCAAAGCAGGCTATGATTCGTGAATTGCGTTTCTCTGCAATTGACGGACTCAGGTATTATCCCACAAAAGAAACAGAGGAATTATTGAGCTTGTTTACTGCAAGCAAAGACAGTGATATTTGTTCAGCGGCAAAGCGTACGTTGAAATCAATATCAAGAAAGAGAAAAACTTGATAATATCCGAGCGGACAGTTACGTTCTTGCCGCAAATCTTGGACGGTAGGACCGACTGCATATGCGGTAGTCACATCTTTACCGGTTATTGCATCCATTTTAGCCGGTGTGGGTGCCGGTGTGGGTGCCGAAGCCGGATTAAGTCCGGCGCTTATACCGTAAATTTTGAATTGAGAGGTAATTAAAATGGAAAATCCAAAAACAGAAACAACCGGAAGCTATAAAGCCCGTGTCAAAAAGGAAAACAAGAAGATTGCAATTATTGTGGTTATCGTTCTGTTCAGCATAGAAATTGCAAGAAATCTCACTGACTTTATCTTGGGCATGGGAGCCGAATTCATCACCTATCGTGATTTTGAGAGTCTTAAACTGCTGGATGAATTTGCGGTCGAAACAGATCCGCCGAAAGATCCCGGTCTGAAAGAGCTTGTGCCCGTCAAGAGCTACAGCAAAGAGATTGAATACGACGGAAAACGATTTGTGATTCGAGCATATGAGTTTTCGACTTTCGAAGATTCTGCTGAATATTTTAAGGCATGGGGTCATCCTCAACCCGAACCTTGGAGAACCTCTTATGGCAGAGGTGCGGGTGGATCGTTTAGTGCTGAATACACAACACTTGAAGATGGTAAAGTTCTTCATATTGACTGTAAACGCTACCGATACCTGACGGTTTTGACAAACTTCCTGCTTGAGAAGTATCCGGAAGATTTTTCAAAGCTGAAGCGCTCCTTTCCTCCGAGTACAACATCTGAAAGCCCGACGGCCTACTTTGACGGTTTAAAGCGAAAGCTCTATTGTGAGACATTGTCGCCATCAGACAAAAAGGCTGCATAAATAACATTGATCAGCGTTTTGGCTGTAATGCTGAAACAAACCGGTCAGTTCATTCGGACTGCCCGGTTTGTTGCTTTAAGAGAATGAATCCGGGGAGCTTATGCTCCTCATCCAAGAATACATTGAAAGCTGCTTTGACGGGAAACAACTACGGTACGGCAAACCATTCATGCGATGATTACGACAAACAGACGGGTATTACCCGACCCCAAATTGCCTACAGCTTCATCTACACCGAAAAGAGCTTCACCGGAGGTTCATCCGGCAGTCCCGAATAAACGCTCGTTAAGTCCTATCGCAACGGTTCGCACGCAAAGTACAACTATGATTATGACGCCAACGGCAACATAACCAGGATATGGCGCGGAAACACGTCATTCACCAATGCTTCGGAGAAGTATTCATATGTTTATGATTCGGCGAACCAGCTCGTAAGGGAGAACCTTTATTACGGCAGCGGCAACAGCAGCAACGCTACAATTACATATGAATACGACATTTGGGGCAATCTGCTCAACAAAAAGATCTATGCTTACACTGTCGGAACGCTCGGCACGGCTCGGGAGACCGTTCCCTATGCCTACACAAACTCGGCATGGAAGGATCAGCTCACTTCGTACGATGGCGAAAGCATAACATATGACGCTTCCGGCAAC
>ENA-UOJE01000961-UOJE01000961.1-human-gut-metagenome-genome-assembly--contig:-C23-NODE-961-length-28535-cov-8.935604_pt1 | contig 28535 bp, 32 predicted proteins | sample MGYA00242341_ERZ723888 | MGnify/ENA metagenome assembly ERZ723888 | reverse complement strand
GCACTTTCTGCTATCACAAATGGGCGCAATGCATCATACCGATGATATTCAAGATGCTTTATTGCACGGGGATGCGAGTCGGAGAGGTCCTTGCGCTTGAAATAGGCGACATAGATTTTGCGTCAGGTGTCATTACTGTCAGGGACGCGAAATTTGGGAAGAAAAGATACATCCCAATACATGAAGAGCTTCTGGGATTTCTGAATGATTATGTGGCGGCACGTCACCCGACTCATTTCCTATTTCCGACACGTGATGGAGGAATGTATTCAACGCACACGATTTACTGTATCTTCAGAGAAACTCTCTACAAGGCGGGTATTCCCTTCAGGGGAAGAGGATTTGGACCACGAGTCCATGACTTCCGTCATACATTCGCAGTTCATTCTCTGCTCAAATGGATGCGTGCCGGGCATAACATGTCCACGGCGTTGCCCAGAATATCAACATATCTTGGGCATAGAGGGCTGCAAGAGACAGAATGGTATCTCCGCCTGACAATCAGTATTGCCCCTTCTCTGGGCAAGCAGATCAATCAAATGTTCAATTCCGTTTTCCCGAAGGAGTTCCAAGATGACAAGCGATAATTTCTCATATATCCTCTCCACTTTTCTGAACAAGTTCCTGCCGGGGAAAAGGAATCTCAGCACGAATACCATATTCGCCTACGACTGTGCTTTTGGACGATTGCTTTTATTTTTCAAGGAAGTTCGAGGTATTCCAGAGGAAAAATTTTCCCTTGATGACCTCAATGATGATCTCGTATTCGATTTTCTCACCTGGCTGAAAGAAAAGCGTGGTGCTTCACCTGCCACGCAAAAACAGCGGCTGGCCGCAATACACGCTTTTGTGAGGTTCCTGATGCCAAGATACCCTGCAAGGATGTTCGAATGGCAAAAAATACTTGAGGTGAAGGTTAAATGTCCGCCCCAGTCCAATGTGGGGTATCTGAGCAGGGAAGCAATGGAGAAACTGCTATCAATGCCCGATACTTCCACGGCGGATGGCATACGTGATCTTGCACTTTTGGGGCTCATGTATGATGGAGCGCTTCGGGTACAGGAGGTCTGCGATGCGATGGTTGAGGATGTCAGACTTTCAAAGCCCGGCATTATTCGCGTTACTGGGAAAGGAGGAAAGACCGCTATGGTCGAATTGGTCGACTCAACGATACATGTGTTGTCTGCATACATCAGAATTGCAAAGAAGAACATTGATGATGTTCTCTTTACCAACCATCAGGGGATGAAATTCACGCGTGCCGGTATCGCCTATCTTCTTCATAAATATGGCGAAATGGCAAGGAAGTCCATGCCTGATTTTCCTGAAAGATTTTTCCCTCATATGCTGCGTCATTCAAAGGCAATGCATCTGATGAACGGCGGAGTCAACATTGTTTACATCCGTGACCACCTCAGGCATTCTCAATTGGCAACAACACAGATCTATGCAAAGGCAGATACTCAAATCAAAAGTGAAATCATCAGAAAATCGGGACTGCGCATCGCCTCCGAGGATCTTATCAAAGATTGGCGAGACGACAAAAAGCTGATGTCTGAATTGAGGAGTATTTGCAGTAGAAAACCTATATCAAAATAATGGTGGAAAACATTTGTTATGGAAAGCATTTATTTGAAAAGCATGTTCAGAATCACTGTGATTTCACAAATACTTTCCATAACAATAAACTTTCCATTATACACGTTCCCATCGGCCCCGATGATGCGGACTTTGATGTCGGTTTTCGGCATGGCGGTCTCCTTTCCGTTCATTTCTTTTTCAGCCCGATGCCTTTGAAATTCCGGTCGCCTCGCCGGATGGCGGCGTTGTCAGCCTCGACCGCCTCGCGGTAGTCGGGGCGCTGCCGTTCCTTTTCCTTGCAGGCCATGCAAATGACGTCCTCGTTGTACATGGACATAATTCTGACCGTCAGCGGTGCGCCGCACCGGTCGCAGCGGGTCTTGGTGAAAAACGGATCTTGCATTTTTTCTCCTTGGTTATTCTGCGTCAAAGTAATCCGAAATGGCAAATTCCGCCTCGCATTCGGCTTCCTCAAGAGTCCGGAAAATATAGCCGCTTTTCAGGAAGGGAACGAGTGTGTCGGCAAATCCTGAAATTCCGTCACCGAACTGAACGGTGAACCGAAATTTGCCGAAACGCCGGAACACTTTCAAAATCAATCCGGCCTCACCGATGTTGCTTTCGATCCGGCGGGTTTTTACTGCTTCGTTTTTCATTTTTGTTTTTTCTTTTTGCCGGAGACCGGCGAACCGGGTCCCGTGGTTGTTTTCAGTATTCCAGGTTCAGGCGTTCGCCCCGTGAGTGAATCGCCGCGATGCACCGGTCGCAAAGGTGACCGAGGTCGGTCTCCTTCCGGAGTTCGCTTTCCGGAAAAAGCTCCTCGCACCAGGTGCAGAGGAACCAGGCGTCGCCGTTCTCATCGGTGATTTCAATCTCGCGGTTTTCCGCCTTGGCCTCTTTCGCCATCTTGGTGGCGCATTCCAGGCAGATGTTTTCCCGTTCCCCGACCGTCAGGAAGGTGTCCTCGGTCGCCGTGTGGCAGGCTTCGCAAATTCTTTTTTCCATCTTGTCCTCCTTGGGGGGCGTTGCCGCCCCCGTTGTTTCGTTAAATCCAATCGCAGGTTCCGTTGCCGTCCGTGATGTTTTCGAGGTAGTCCTCAAAATTTCCGGCCTCGGTTTCCCCTGCTTTTTTCAGGGTTTCGTATTCTTCCCGAAGGGCTGTGAGGGTCAGCTCTTCACCGGTCTCGCGGTCTCTGATGATCGCCTTTTCCATTTTTGCCTCCGTTGTTCGGCGTTTTTTTCGTGTTCCGGGCGGCTCCGCACCGCCCCCGTTTACAGTGACATACATTACCATGAAACCTGTTTATATCCAGTAATCTCCGAAAGATTTTCGATAATAAATCGTTTATTTTCAACTATTTATAGATTTTCTGACTTGACTTTTCGGAATAACGCGACATGGCGGAAGTCAAGTCCCGATCGGAACTTTTTTCAAGATTTTTTCAGCAGCATGAATTATGATAAATGCAAACATAATCCAACAAAAAAGACCGCAGACTTTACCCGGTCTGCGAGCGGGGGTCGGGCTCTTTATGATACAGGGATTGGTGGTGAGTTTTTATCTGTTTCCATATCGTCTTACGAACAATTTGCAATTTCCTGACCGCGCCGCTCAATATAGCATGCAATTTTGTGTTATCCAGTTGATATTCAACATATTTTTGATATATTTTTCAGCAGCGTGAATTTATAGAAAGTCAAGTTGGTTTTTGAAAAAATCTGCGAAATATGCAAAAAAATAATGAGACTTCGCGCTCGATATAGGCAGCATAAAAACGCCCACGTTCGGCCGGAAACGGCCCACGGTTCGCTTAGGCGGGGGTGGCTGAACCGGCCTGATCGTGCATAAAAAATTAAACCCGACACGGGGCGTATGTCTGCAACCTGAAGAATCAACGATATGGCTAAGTATGTATGCAGAGAAGAATCTCCACTTGAATTTTTATTTTTGCAGGTTATATTACGCAGTAATAGCGCCATAAACCATGTTTTGGGGGGGTAAAAATGACATTTGATGACGTAAAAATGGCACTTGCCAATTCTTGTCATGATGATTGGATTTTTAGTGATGAGAAAGGAACGTATACATATAAACAAGATCTCATGCTCAGAATAGTCAGGCGTGACATTGATTACGATAGAGATAATTTTTGTGGGGAACCTTGGGCAAATTGCCATCCTGATCCCAGTGCTTATCGTGTAACTTATGACGTATTTTATGGAGAATCTTTTATTTGCAGTGAAATATTGGTATCTGTTGACGGGGGACGTGCTACTTTGCCGATGCCTGAAATCAATACAAATTTGGTGGATCAAAGTTCTTATCATTTTGCGCAAATTGTTGAACCAGACCGTTTAGATGAGTATATGGAACGTGCAAAATTGAAGGTTCGATAAACACAAAAGCCCGACAGCGGGCGTTTGTGCGCGACTGTCGGGCTGGACGTTTACTTCGTTACAGTGACTTCGACATCCGCGAGGCCTTTGTCCCGAAGCGTCCGCTGCAGATCCTCATAGGACTTCTGCGCGGCGGCTTTGAGCAGAGCGGCCTGTTCCGCGGTGATCTTGCCGTCCTCGACCATCTGGTCGATTTTCTGTGAGACCATGCAGGCTCCGCCTGCGACGTAGGCGGTCTCCAGCACGATGCTGGCGGTTGCGGCGATTTTCTCCTCCGTGAAAAGAGCGCATCCTGATACGGTTGCCATGCCGAGCACTAACGCGGTGAGCATGGAGATGACGAGGGCGAGTTTCTGTTTTCTGGTCTGCATGAGTTATTCCTTTCGTTGTTGGTTTGACTTTCCCCGTTTTGGGGTGACTGTTACTGTTTCTGAGGCGGAGCGGTCTCGGACAGAGCGCTGACCACCTTGTCGGCGTCCGCTCCGGCCTTGACGAGATCCACCGCCGCGCCGTTGATCTGTCGGCCGATTTTGATTTTCAGGGTTCCATCCGTTCCGACCTTGGTCGCGGCGTTCTTCTCGACTCCAGTGGTGCTGTCCGCACTGGCGTTGCCGGAGAGTTCGATCTCCACATTGTCACGGGTGACCGTGGAGAGGATCTTGCCGTACCGCAGTGTGAAAGAAGCCGTCCAGTTCTCCGGATTGATTCCCGCATCGAACCCGATGCCATCCCCGTAATGGACTGCGTTGTGCCCGCAGCCGGTGAGCAGCGCGGCAAGCGCCGCCGCAAAAAAGAGCACGATATTATGCATTTTTCTTTGCCTCCTTGACTTCCTGTTCCCGACGATTCCGGCAGACCGCACAGACGCAGTCCGTGGTCCAGGCATTCCAGCCGAAGAGCTGGCAGATGTTCCCGAATCGTCTGGCCTGATTCATGACCACATACCGTCTGGGGTTGTACCACCCGAATTCCGCCTCGGCAACCTTGTATCCGTTGGTTTTGAATCGAGCGTTGGATTCGGCGAATTTCTCCTTGCTCTTGTCCGATTCGTGCCACTCCACATCGTGGATCAGCGCGACCACGGCGAGGCTGGGATGCAGAGCCGAGATGCAGTTGCGGAGCCATTCCGGAAATGAATCCGGACCGATGCCGTTGTAGATGGCGGACAGCTCCGTCAGCGTGTATTTGCGGAGGATTTCCCGGTTGTCCAGCTGAAGTTCCTCCGCTTTCTCCCTCAGCATTTTGAGTTCCTTGAGTCTGTTCATAGACCTCCTTTGGATGTTGTGCCGCCCCGGAGGGCGGCATGGATGTTATTCGGCGGCGACAGGCGTGAGCGCGATGGACGGGTTGATATACACATACCCGGACGCGCTGTAGAGCTGGTAGTGGATCTTCACGTCCAGCGCTCCCGCCTCGGTGATGTTGAGCGGCATCAAAAGTTTCTTCTGCACCATTTCGGAATCGTTGACCCATTCCGCATCGGAATCGTCCACCCAGCGGCCCGATGTGGAACTGAAATACACGTCCTGCGTTCCGTTGGCTCTCGGGACCGACACCTGCACGAGCAGACGGCGGTTCAGTTCGGAGATGTCGGAGATGCCTTTTGCGGCGATGTGCAGTTCCAGCCTGTGGATTCCGGTCTCGGCGGGCGTGATCTGGAATCCCCGGAACGGTGCGCGTCCGAGAGACATCCCTCCGGACCCGTTGGCGGAACTGATGATCTTGAGGCAGGCCGGAGCTCCGCCCGTGCGTCTCGCGTTCCATGTGTCGCAAATGTAGTTCTCCGACCGGCAGGTGTAATGCCCCGCATCGCTTTCGTTGCCGCAGATGACGTTGTAGCCGTTGTAGACGTTTGTCGCCGTGCCGCCGATGTTGCTTTTGAGCGGTCCGTTGCAGGTTCCGACATAGATGAAGCTCGTGTCGGAGTAGTAGGACCCCACGGCGGGATCGTCGGCTCCCCCGGTGATCTCCGCATTCTCCTTGCCCAGCGTCAGCGTCCCGACCCGGAGTGTGGATGCTTCGGCGGCGAAGAGCGCGTAGCCCGGATAGAAGCTCGTTATCGAGGTGACGTCCGCGACGCACCTGCGGAGCTTGATCGTGCCTTTCAGCGAGCAGTTCCGGATCTGGCAGCCGTAGGCATACAGCGCCACGCCGTGCGGATGGTTGACCGTGATTCCGCTGGCAATGACCGACTCCCACACCCCCTCGGAATAGTTGCGTTCCGAGAAGGAGAGTTCCAGTGCGGAATACCACGGATACCGCCCGATGTCGCCGATTCCCTGCCGCACCCATTCGTAGTAGTTGCCGGTGGGCGCTTCGTTGTCCACGCCATTGAGATGGTGATGTTCCTGACGGACTTGCTGAACCCCGGAATGTTGCTGTTGCAGAATCCGGAGATGGAAACCACTCTGCCGCCCTCGGTGATCCGCCAGCATTTGGGGATCGTGACGGTGATGCCGTCGATCTCGAATTCCCGGCTGCCGTGGGATCGGATCATGCTCTGCCCGATGCTGTAACGGGACGGGTCGTTCGTTCCGAGCTTGCGTTCCTCGACTGTCGCGGTGATGTTCCGGATTCGGCAGTAGTCGTTGACCGCCGAATAGAACAGGCACGGCAGATTGCCCCACGTTCCGTTCACCAGAATATGGAACCGCAGATTCTGATAGTCGGTGAACGCTCCGCCCCAGCTGCCGTTGGAGAAGCACAGCGCGGTCCCGCCGCCCGGCCCGTAGTCCCCGTCATACTCATTCGTGGTCACGTAAACATCCACGTCCGAGACGGAAATGTAGCTGGCGTTGTTGAGGTGGAATGGATCGGCGGTATCGCCGTAATAGTCGTCCCCGCCGTTCACGATATTGAAGATGCAGTGATGCATCGACAGCACGTGGGCGGTGTTGATGTAGAAGAACGCCTTGCAGGACGAGGTGTGCGTCTCCGTGGTGAACGTCTCCCGGTCAAGGTCGATGCCCTTTGCTCCGAACTTGCAGTTCTCAATGCTGATCGAAGCGGTGTAGTCCTGCGCCGGGAATTTGAAGATGGACATATAGGCCCAGGAATCGTCCCGAAACACATAGACCCGGTGGAGCATGAATGTCTTGCAGGCCGGGAGGACAAAACCGTATTCATCGCCCCACGGCTCCTCTCCCGTGTCGGCGCGGATATTGGCGTATTCCGCCGTATCGCTCCCCCACGCCTCCTGCGCGAGGCGCGGCATCATCGTCCAGAGCGGATCGGTGTTCTTCGGCATCCCGATGAAAAGAATGTTGCGGATTTCCGAGGTGTAGCCGTTGGGGAGAAGCGCCGAGTTTTCCTCGGAAGTCCGGCGGATGATCCACGCCGTGTTGTTGCCGAACTCTTCGATGCTCTCCGGGAATGCGTTCAGCGGCGATTCCGGAGTCGTGCCGTCGCCGTTCTCTTCGGCGGACGGGTCGAGATATTTCAGCGTAAAATCAATGTTGGAAAAGATCATGTTCAGTCCTTTCGTTGAACGATGGGATAATCTGTGCTTTGGGAATCGGAGGCGGGAATTTCGATCTCCGGCATTCCGTCAAGACCGTTGCCGATTCCTCCGCCCGAAAGCGACGGAGACCGGAGCAGGTTCGCGTTGGTCGTGCTGAACGAGAACACCGCTGACGGAGAATCCGAAGAAGGTGCGGAACCTCCTTCGATGGTCTTCCAGACCAGCTGACCGTTTTCCACGCAGAGCACCTGACCGTCTTCGCCCAGAGAGATGCCGCGAACCACATCATTGGCGACAAAGAGCAGCGCGGGCTGGGTGATCGGGAAAGACTGCTCGTCAAATCCCCGGCCGTCCCTGCCGCGAGGTCCCTGCGGTCCGGGATCTCCGACCGGGCCGGTGTAGCCTCGCGGTCCTTGATCGCCGGTGTCGCCTTTCTCACCTTGGATTCCCTGTTCACCCTGCGGCCCGGTATCGCCCTTGTCCCCTTTGTCGCCTTTTTCTCCTTGGATTCCCTGAATCCCCTGTTCTCCCTGCGGTCCGGTTTCGCCCTGCACACCTTGAAGTCCCTGCGGTCCGGTTTCTCCCTGAATACCCTGAATTCCCTGTTCGCCCTGGGGACCCTGCGGCCCGGTTTCCCCGCGAAGCCCCTGCGGTCCCCGGAAGGGAATCGCATCTGACCAGTCGGCGGGCGCGTTGGAGAGTTTCAGGTAGAGGTTGCCGGTATCGGTGTCCATGAATCCGAAGTTCCGGGGCGAGGCATCGTAATCGCTCCGGGAACTCAGCGGTCCGTAGGCGTCGATGCGGAGCGGCTGGCCTTGATCTCCCTGATCGCCCTTGTCGCCTGTCTCTCCCTTCTCGCCCTGGATTCCCTGCGGTCCGGTTTCTCCCTGATCGCCCTTGTCCCCTTTCTCGCCTTGGATGCCTTGGTCGCCCTTATCCCCCTTGTCGCCTTTCTCTCCGCGTTCTCCCTGCAGGCCGCGAAGTCCCTGCGGTCCCCGGAACGGGATCGGGTCCGACCAGTCGGCGTGAGCAGCGGAGAGCTTCAGATACACATTCCCGCTGTCCGTGTCCATGAATCCGAAGTTCGCGGACTCATCATCGTATTGGCTGAGGTTTTCCAGCGGGCCGGAGGCATCAATCCGGAAAGCGGCTCCGGTTTCCCCTCGCTCGCCTTGAATGCCTTGGTCGCCCTTATCCCCCTTGTCGCCTTTTTCTCCCTGGATTCCCTGAATGCCCTGCGGTCCGGTTTTCCCAGTGTCCCCCTTGTCGCCTTTTTCGCCGCGTTCCCCTTTGGGAAGACGCATCGGCTGGGACCACTCCCCGGCGGAGGTCAGCGCGTTGCGGAACCGCCAGTAGCCGTCCGGATCGTTCTGCCCGGAATGCCAGTTCATGGCGTCCTCGCTGAACTCGACCGCGTATCCGGCGTTCATCAGCGCATAGACCTGTGTTTTTGAGATGGCGTCCCCCTCGACCGGAACCGGGATTCCCGTCCCCCCGCGCCGGTTGTGAACGTCCAGCCCGAACTGCATGATGACGCACGGCGCGGTCTCGCCGTTGTTGATTCCGATCAGCTCGGCTCCCAGGGAAACCATCTCCTGCGCCCCGATGACCGAGGCGAGTTCCGCCGTGTTGGTCTCGTCGAGGACGATGTGAATCTCATTGTTGACGACCGTGATGTCGCTTGAGGCAAGCTGCGGCGTCCGCTCCCGCTGCCAGACGTTGGACACCACGAAGCGCCACGTCTTGTTCGCCAGTTCCTCGGCGGGATATGCCGTCCCGGTGGAGGTGAGGATTTTCACCACCAGCTCGATGGGCATTCCCCGGAACAGCATCGGGAAGATCGTGGTCTCCTTCTTGGAATCGTCCACGAGGGTCGTTGAGAGTTTATTGAGAACAAGCGTCGCGTTGATCTGCTCCATTTGCGCTCCTTTCCATGTGTTTTATCGTATCGATCACCATTTTGCCGGTGATCGCCTTTGAGCACTCGAATTTGTCGCAGGACTTTTCCTTGCGCGGACACCAGAGGAAGTTGAAGTGGTCGAACTCGATCCGCGTGTCGTTCCAGCACCCGTGGCAGACGGTCCGGTTACGCACCCGATACGGCGTGTAGAACTCGTTGATCGGATCGGTGAAGCCGGAAATGAGCACCACCGGCACACGGCAGCACCACGCCAGCCACGAGAGTCCCGAACTCAGCCCGATGAAGAAGTCCGCATCCTTGATGAGGTCGATGCGGTCCTGCAGTGCCAGGTCGCCGGTGAAGTCCTCCGCCCCGTAGGGAATGTGGTTCCAGGTATAGTCGCAGCCGTATTCCGTCATGCGGTCCACGCACAGCACCCGGTATCCCTGGGATTTCAGATACTGCACCACCTCGCGCCAGCCGTAGGGGTTGTTCCAGTATTTGCACTGGCTGGATGCCTGCGCCGCGATGCACACATATTTCTCCTTGATCTTCCGCTCGGCCGACAGATCCACGCGGGGCGGCTCGTCGGGCAGATCGTCCATGCCGAGGATGGCGGCCGCCGTCCGGTGAAGTCCGGTCTGCCGGAAATCAATCGGCTGGTGATCGACGTCACCTTTGAAGAACAGTCCCAGATGGTAGGTGGCGTAGGGCTTCAGTTTCTCCGCCTCCTGCCGGGTGACCAGCGCGATGTCCGGATACTGCTTACGGAAAATCTCGGCGATTCTCGGCTCCATCGAACAGTAGAGTTTGCAGTTGTGCTGCCGCTGAAAGCGCTCCACGCAGGAGAACCAGGCGATGGCATCGCCCAGCGCACCTTCCGGGATCTGAATCAGCACATCTTTGCCGGTCAGGTCGAAATCGTGCCGGAAGATTGGCTCGTCCAGCGCGTAGGAGCGGTAGATTTCCAGCGAGAACCGGACATAATACTTCTTCACGCTCTCCACCGTGCAGCCGGGCTTGACGTCCATGCAGTAGAGCAGACATCCTGTGTCGAGATCGCGGAATACACATCGGTATTCTCCGTGCTCCGGGAACAGGACCCGGAGACCGTTGTTGAAATCGAACCGGATGCCGTTCATCGCCTCCTGCGTCGGGATCGCCGGAGGCGGCACGAAGGTTGGTTTCTTCGGTTTCTCCTGCGGCGATTCCGGCAAAGGCGTGTCCTTCACCGGCTCGCACTGGATGGTGATGTCATTCATTGGATTCTTCCTCCGTTGTTGAATATTCGATGTAAGCGCCCTCGTCAGCCTCAATGACCGCCCCGGCCGCGCTGGTAACGGCGAGTGCGGAAGCGCCGCTGGCGAGCGAAAGATACCCGCCAGAGTCGACGGTCACGCCGCTCATCCGGCATTGGCTGTAGCCCAGCAGGACGCTCCCGCCGACCCCGATCCGAACGTCTTCGAGTTCGGTGAAATACGAGGCTGTCAGTTCCGCATCCGAACCGAGACTTACCCCGGAGAGCAGGCATGAATTGCAGATCCACGCGGACGCTCCCGTGGCGAGGTCCAGATTGGCGACAGAGCAGTTCTGGGAGAGATACAGGTATCCACCGGCTCCGATGGAAACGTCCGTCATTCCGCATGTGTAACAGATGCTGACGGAGACATTCTCTCCGGCCGAAAATCCCTCGTACTCGCAGAAGTTGAAACCCCAGAACCGGGCGGAGTTTCCCAGAACCGTGCTGGTGAAACCGCAATAGCCGCCCGTGTAGGTCTCTCCGTTGCCGACTGTCAGATTGGAAATCTGGCACATGGAGTAGATTTCCGTGCGTCCGCCGTCCGAAACTCGGATGTTGTCCAGTTCGCAGTTCTGATAGACATACAGACTGCCGCCGCTGGCGATGTCGATCTCCCGACCGGAGCAGGCATACTGGAAATAACAGTAGCCGCCCGACTGAACGGAGATGTTCTGCCCCCGGCATCCCTGGGAAAACATGATCCAGCCGCTGACTTCGGCGGAGGTGATCGCGCCGTTGGCAGAACAGTTACAGCTCGCTCCCCGGTCGAGGGTGAGACTGACTGCCCGGCCGTAATTGGAAACATACATCCGTCCGGAACTGTGGACGGTGGTCCGGATCGCCGTGCCGAAAAAGTCGGCGAACTGGTATCCGTAACTGCTGACTTCGGTGTCCATCGCCCGACCGCTGGAGTAGATGAACTGCGAGCCTGAACTGTAGATTGTGTTGTTCTCCGCCACGCCCCCGAAGGATATCTGCTGGCAGCCGCCGCTGAAGATGACCGTGCTCAGCGCGCTGGCGTAGTAGAAGAGCTGCTGCGACATGCCTCCTGCAAGCACATAATTGCAGGCAGTTCCATTGGAAAGGTAGAAACTCCCGTACTGGTTCGTCCCGGTGACCAGCGTCTTTTCGTCATGCCCCCAGACGCCGTGGTAGATTCTGCCGCCCGAGGAAACGACCACGTCGTGGCATTGAGCGCCGCTGGACACATACAGATAGGCGCTGCTCATCACGGTGGTGTGGCTCACGTCCATTCCCGAATAGCAGGTGAAAGAGGCGTTTGATGCGACCGTGGTGTGCAGGACCCGCACTCCGGAGGACGATCCGGCGTTGAAGTCAGCTCCGCTGGATACCACGATGTTTCTGAATGTGACGCTCGTTCCCTGACCGTAAAGGCCGCCTCCGTAGGACACCTGGAATCCGTCGACTTCCGTGTTCGAATAGGCGTAAACCCGGCCGTAGGAATGCACCTCGCCGCCGCTGGCGACAGCATCGGGACCGAGATACATGGACCCGCTGGAGTTGAGTTCCGTATCCAACGCCGTGCCGCCCGAACTCACCGTCATATACCCGCCGTAATTGACGACGGTGCTGACGGCGGTTCCCCCGCTGTGGACGGAGATGTTGGCGTAACTTCCGACCGTGGTGTAGAGCGCACTGCCATCGGAGTACACTTCCATTCTGCTGATCTTGCTTGATGCCAGGAATCGGTTCTGCATGACCATGCCGCTCTGGTTGCAGCTCCCGTTCCGGAGGTAGGTGAACACACCCCGGCTCCCGGCGATGGCACGGTTCGGGTCCGAAACGGTCGCCCCGGCCGCCATTTTATTATATTGATATGGGATAATCATGGGTTACGCCTCGTAGGAATAGGCGTAATTGGCCTGATACCGCACGTTGTTGATCACGCCGGATTTGTAGACCGCCCGGATGACGAACACGTGGTAAGTGTAGTTCCCGTTGATCAGCGGCAGTGTCTCCGGGATGTTGATCCCGACCATCGAACAGCTCTCCGATCCGACCGACACGCCGGTAACATCGGCTCCGCAGAGCACATGATACTCCCACGTCAGCATCTGGGATTCGGATACGCTGACGTTTTCGCCTTCGTAGGCGGTCTTGATGCCGGTGAATTCCAGCTCGACGGTTCCGGAACTGTTGCTCTGCGTGTTCCTGATGATCGGGGAGTCCAGATACAGGATTTTGGGATTTGACGCCGAATATACCTTCTGATAGACCGGATTTCTGATGTCGGTTATATTGTGAAGATGCGCCCCGGCCGGGAACGTCTCCGGCTTCCCGGTGACGCCGCCCCACGGGATGGTGTCGGCGCTCCCAGCGTGGTCGGCTTCCTCTGCGGCGAGGACTTTGCCGTCCCCGTCCGGATCGTAAACGCTCTGGACCATATCGCCCACGCCTTGTCCATCGTCGCCGCAGTATTTGATCCATCGCGCCCCGGCAAAATCGCTGGCGGTCGGGGAAGCAATCTCCGTGTCCGTGTGAATCTCCGCCCGGAATTTAAGAAGATTGGTCGGCGTGAGGGAGAAATTTGCTCCAGTTGCATCGCTGGCGTATGCCACATAGCAGAAGCAGTCCCGTCCGGTGTAGCCTCGCGGTCCGGTCATCAGGACGATGGAATCGCTCCACACGCCCAGAGACTCGCCCCGCAGCCGCATATGGAGATAGTTGTCGTTTGCGGTCTGCACCCCGTGCCAGTTCTCCCCGTCTTCGCTGAACTCGCACTCCATTCCCGCCGCGAAGAGCGCCCGGACCTGCGCGGCGGTCAGGTAGTCCGGGACGGCCTCGGTCGGCGTCCCCAGACTGGTGATCCGGTTTCTGACGGTGAATCCCTCCACCTGCAGGATGAAAATCTGACGCCCCTCGGCATCGTAGCCGACCAGCTCCCCGGCGAGTCCGGACATGCTTTTCTGCGTCCCCAGCCAGACGGCCAGTTCCTCGGTGTTCATCTGCGTCATCGGAATGGAGATCTCGGTGTAGGTATACTGCTCTTCGTCAATCTCCTCCGTGACCGTGTTCACGGTGATGTCTGCGTTGTCGCCGACCAGCTTGTAGGTGGTGGCCTCGTTGAAATCGTTGTCCATCGCCCACGCCCAGCTGACCACGTTGCTGAAGGCGGACAGCGGATAGGGTTCCGGGCCGTCGCTCTTGGCAAAGAGACGCATTTTGAGACAGGCTTCGACCCCGCGCACCAGCGTCGGTGCGGCGGCGTTCTTGGCGTTGGCGTAATCCCGCACCACGCCCAGCGTCTCGTTGGCCGCAACGTAAAAAATGGTATTCTGCATTATGATTTCTCCTTTTCGAGTTCCTGAAGCCGCGTCACCGCGTCCGGGTGTTCGGAGTTGAAGGTCTCGCGGATCGCGGAGAGCAGCCGTTCCCAGCCGTCCCCGATTTCAGCGTCCCGGTTCTCCTCGATGAGGATCGCCAGATCGCGGGCCTGCAGCGCGATGTCCCTGTGGTCATACATCAGATGATCCACCGCCAGCCGGAGCTGACCGGTGATCGTGTCCCGATTGTCCTCGGTGTAAGTGAATTCGTTAAACAGCGACCACGCCTTGACGATGTGTTTCTTCGCGCAGGTAGAGCACTGATCGTAGGGGGAAGTCCGGGTGACGGACACCCCCGATTTTCCGTGACATGAGCAGCTCATTCGAACTCCGGGTTTTCGTGGTTCGGGATGAATTCCTCCGTCTCGGTGATGTGTTCCTCCGCGGGAAGTGTCGCGTATCCCAGGGTCTGCGCCTGCCGGATTCTCCGGTCTTCGAAGCCCGCCATACGCTCCGCATACCAGCACTCGCCGTCATACATGGCGCACTTGTAGGCGGCGACGCCGTCCGCAAAAACACTCTTCAGCTCCTTCAGCCTCGGTTTATAAGTCCAGGAGAAGATTTCTCCGTCTGGATATTCCCCGGATATCAGGAGTTTGTTCGGCTGAAACGGATCGTAGGACACCCGGTAGAGGTAGGCGATGTTGTGAAAATTCAGCGTGAGTATCCGTCCCGGCTCCTCGATGATCACCGGACCGTTCCGCCAGCCGTAGCACACCTGGTCCTTCCGGACAAAGCCGATGTCGGCGAACTTCTGCGCCATCGGTTTCGAGTTCAGTCCGTACATCCGGTAAAGCCGGAATCGCCGGTCTCCTTTCCAGCCGCCCGCAATAAAGGATATCTTCCAGATGCCGTCCTCGTATTCGGCGGTGGGGCCGCACTCGGTGGCGTCGGCGGGAAGCCCGGTCATCACCCGCTTCCATTTCCGCCCCGTGAAGTGGTAAAGTTTCCAGAGGCCGTCGACCTGAATGCAGCAGAACTGCTCCGGCTCGCCGTTTTCCCCCGGCGACGCAAAGGGCATATGGGTAAATCTTGTATCGGTAAAATCAAACATCTCTTTCTCCTCATCCTCCGTTTGGGCACGGCCACTCGATGCTGCCGTCTTCCCGGACGCATCCCATCTGCAGCTCCATGTAGCCGTTGTAGGAATAGCCGCTGGTGAACTTGTTCGGCAGACCGGTCAGTTTGCCTTTTTCGTCGATGGTTCCGTTGTAGTAAATCGAACCCGAGCAGGACGCATTCGGATTGTTGTGGTGACTTTCCCCGACATCGCGGATGCGCCACCGGGCTCCCGGCAGCCCCATCCGTTCCTTCTGGTAGGGCGTGAGGTCCCATTCCTTCGGGCCGGTTCTGGCGTTGGTGATGGCGCTGGCGATGACCTTGGGTTTGCAGCATGGACACACCCAGCAGACGACCAGACGTCCGTTCTTTTTCTTGCGGATGATCTTCCCGGTCTTCTTGTCCCGCCACAGGATTGAGGGCGGTTCTTTTTCTTCAGCCATAGAATCACCTCAATTCGTGGTCGAGCAGACGTCCGCCACCAGGAAAATTGCCACCGGAACCCGGAAGGAGCACACGGTGACCGACTCTCCGGAGACCTTGCAGCTTCCGATGGGATAGGCATACTGTCCCGGCGTGGAAACCTTGATCTCCGGCGTGGTCCACTTGCCATCGTCGCCGAGAGTCGAGCAAACACACACCGTCCCGGTGGACGCGGACAACGTCTTTTCCGCGACATCTTTCCATTCGCCGTTCATATTGGCGTATCCGGCATTGACCTTGAGCTGTTTTTTCTCAGTGTCGTAACTGAGAGCGAAGGGGCCGTCGTAGATGTCCTGCGCTATCGCTCCCAGCAGAACCACACCCTTGCCGTCCCCGGCGAAGATCACCGGCGCACCGGTCGCCCCCCGCGTGAAGACAGCGGGATTTGAGGTGGTCGGAGCGGCAAAATCGCCGCTTCCGATCAGCGATACCTGCGCCGGACCGCAGAGAATGCAGCTCCCGATGCCCTTGGATTTGAGCTGGTTCACCAGCACCCCCCAGGGCTTCTCGGTGTCCTTGAGCTTGATCGCCGGGACTGCTTCCCCGCACAGCGAGCCGCTTTCGGAAAAGTTGACTGCCGTTCCCGCGGACAGCGTTGAGCCGGAGTTGTTCCAGACCTGAATCCGGATCATGCCCCCCGTTGCCATGACCGGCTTGCCGTTGAAGCCGTTCAGCGCGTTGACGATGTGCCGGACATTGTTGGACAGCAGAGCGTTCGGCTTGAATTTGTCGCCGGGACTGACATCTGGGAAGAATGCCATGCCTCACCTCACAGTCCAAGTCCGGAGAAGGAGGCGTATTCGCAGACCTGATCCACGTAGATGCCTTCCACTTCCAGTTTGGGCGTTCCGCTGGACGCCACCGTCTTGCTGATCGCCCAGACATACTCAAAGCCTTTTTTGCTGACGCTCTTTCCGGCGATTTTCACCCCGCTCTCATTCGGCTGGATGGCGAAATTGAAGGAGACGGTGACCTTCTTCGCCTTTTTTGCGGGCGTGGAGTAACTCATGCCGAGAAACATCACTTCTCCGGTGTTCCAGCCTTTGAAAGACCCGGAATTGACCTTGCCGACCAGTGCTGCCACCTTTCTCTTGAATGCGGTGGTAAGTTTGCTGATTTTCATCTGTTTGGTGTAGGTCTCGCGCAGCTGGGCGGTCGGGACGTCCACCCCGGCGATTTCACAGTCATCGCCGGACTTGCCGTTCCAGCCGATGGCTCCCCCGGCGTCCTTGTCCCCGTAGACTTTTCTCTGGCCGAAACTGTAGAGCAGATGCTTGGTCCCGCCGCCGCAGTCGAAGCTCTCCGTGGGCGTTTCATCGCCATCATCGCCGCCTGAATCGTCGGCGGTGGTATCCTCCTCGCGGTAGATGGCGTTCACCCGGAAAGTATCGTCCGTTTCGCGGGTGTCGATCTCGATGCTGTCCAGCGGGAGACCCTTGCTTTCTGCGGGAGCCTGGCCGTGGACCGCCGCCAGTGCGTCTTCCTCTGATTTGACTCCGAAAACTAGATACTGAACCTCGATGGAGGTGTATTTCCCGTTCTTGTCGATTGCTTTGGGGTGTTCCGCGTAACTCAGTTCTACTTTAACTGCCATAAGTCCTCCTCATGTGTAGGCGAGAGTCGTTTCGGAACTGCCGCCTCGACCCATTTTTTTCAAGATTTTGTTGGTTTCCTTCGTCGTTCTTGCCATCTGCTCGGTTGCGTTGGCGGTCCGTTCCGCCTCGTTCCCACCGCCGCCCAGCGCCTGCGTCAGCGCGGCCGCGAGAAAACTTCCTGTGGTCTGCGAGCGGTCCGCGGCGGCCTCCGTCCCGCCCTGAGCGTCCCGGAGCTTGCCGGAATACTTGTCGACCAGCGACTCCGCCCGCGTGTAGGCGGCCTGCGCCGCGCTGATCCGCTCCCGCTCGTTGTCGTCGATCTTCCCGTCCGCCTGAGCAGCCTGCAATTCCTTCTGGAACTGCTGCCTCGCGGCTTCGGCGGCCTGCTGATACTGCAGGATGAGACCCTGGAGCATCTGAATCCCGGCATCCTTGTCGGATTTGAGAGTGTCATCGATTCTCCGATCCTGCGCATCCTCGGCGCGGCGTTCCCGGACGCCTTTCTGCGCCTCGTCGAAGCTCTTCTGGAAGTCGGCGACGTCCTTCTTCATCTTCTCGGCGGCCTTTTCACGAGCCTTGGCGATCCGTTCCTGAGCCGTGACGTCGGCCTGCTTCAGCTTGCCTTCCAGTTCGGCGATCTTCGCCTTGTCCTGCTGTCCTTCGGGCTTGGATTTTTCATAGTCCAGCATGGTCTGGATCAGCGCCTTGTATTCGTCCCGGAGGGAGTTGATGTCGTCGATCTCATTCTCAAGGTCGGTCTTGCGTTCACGGGCGAGCTTCTTGTCGATCTCCGCCACGCGCTTCGCCGCATCTTCGGCCGCATCCTGGAACTGTTTCCGACGCTGTTTCTCCGCTTCGATATTTTCAGCGGTGGTCGAGCCCGGCTTGCCGTCCGTTCCCGTCGTCGCGCCCGGCTTGTCCTGCTCCACTGCCTGCTTGCGCTGCCGCAGAGCGCCGATCTTCTGGCGCATCGCCGCCATCTTGTCGCCATTGGTTTCGATCTTGTTGACCGATTCCTGCTGGCGGCCGGTGATCTGGCTCAGGAGGTTGTGGTTCCAGTAGCTCATCAGGGCCTCGTTTTCTTTCCCGAGTTCCTTGATGTTGGATTCCAGTTCGGCGATTTCGGCGTCCAGTTCGGCGAGCGTCGCCTGTTTCATCGCGTCGTTCAGCTTCTGCTGTGCTCCGGCCGCGAGATTGAGCTTGCCCGTGATGGCGTCTATGCCGAGCCCCAGACCGTTGTATGCCCCGTTGAGAGCATTGACGATATTCTGTGCTTCGGCCTGCTCCGCCGCTGTCAGTTTCTCCTGTTCGGTCAGCTTCTTCAGGCGTTCCAGCTGGGCAAGGTGTGTCTCCTTCAGCGGATCGTTGCCGGATTTGATGATGTCCTGCGCTTCGGCGAACTTCCTCTGCGCCTCGGTCAGCGCCACGATCCGTCCGTTGGTCGCGTCCACGGCAAGACCCAGATCGCCGTATTTGGCTTTGAGCTGGTCGATCAGCGTGTTCGCCTCGGAAATTCCGAAGGTGTCCAGTTTGGGCATTGCGGCGAGTGCCTGAAGCCGGGCCGCCTTATCCGCGTCCTCTGTCCCGGAGACCTTGACCCGGATTTCCCGGAGACTGGCCGCGACAGAGTTCAGACGAACGATTTTCCCCGTTGCCCGGTCCACCGCCACACCGAGATCGCCGTATTTGGCGGAGAGGTCCCCGATCAGCGATTCCGCTTCGTTTTGCCGGTCGACGTCCAGTTTCACTTCCAGCGAAAGTGCTTTCAGTTTCCGGAGTTTGGCGAGATCGCCGGTGTCCTTGACTTCCAGCTCGACCGCCGCGATTCGGGCGGCTTCTGCGTTCAGCGTGGCGATCCGGACCGCCGTCTTGTCCACGGTGATCCCCAGAGCGCCGTATTTGGCGGAGAGTTCGGCAATCAGGCGCTGCGCTTCCTCGTGACCTTCCGCTGTCAACGTAACTTCTGCGGAAAGGTTCTTCAGCCGGTTGAACTTCTTCAGGTCGACTTCATCCCGGATGCGGAACCGGACGTCCTGCAGTTTCCCGGCGACAGTGTTCATCCGGACAATTTTACCTGCTACCCGGTCTACTGACACTCCCAGATCGCCATACCGTTTGGACAGTGCGGCAATCAGAGCTTCGGCTTCGGACTGCCCCTGCACATCCAGTTTGGCCTGCATGGAGAGCGTTCTCAGCCTGGTGAGTTTCTCAAGGTCGCCGCCATCGGAGACGGAAAGTTCGATGTTCCGGACGCGGCTGGCCGCCTCGGTCATCGTGACGATTTTCCCGGTGGTCCGGTCGACGGTCACGCCGAGGGAACCGTATTTATCTTCAAGTTCGGAGATCATCCGTTCGGCGGAATCCATCCCGGAGACCGTCATCTGCGCCTGCAGAGACATCCCCTGCAGGTCGTGGATTTTGGCGAGATCGACCTCGTCGGTGACCGTCAGCTCGACGGCCTTCAGATTGCCCACCGCCGTGTTCATCCGGACAATTTTCCCGGAGACTTTATCCACAGTAAGTCCGAGGTCTCCGTAACGCTTCGACAGATCCGCAATCAGCGACTCTGCTTCTTCCTGCTCCTGCACATCCAGTTTTACAACCTGTGTCAGAGCCTTCAGTCTGTTGAATTTCTCCAGATCGCTGTCGTCAACCGCCACCCGGACCAGGTTCATGTGTGCAAGGGCGTCGTTTACAGCGGCGACCTTCGCGCCGGTGGTTTCGACCGCAAGTCCGAGATCGCCGTATCTCCGGGTCAGTTCCTCCAGCAGCCGGGCGGCTTCCTGCTGCCCTTCGACAGTCAGATCGGCTTCCAGCGACAGCTGTTTCAGCCGTTGGAGTTTCTCGATGTCCTCCGTTCCCCGGACTTTGAAGGTCAGGTCGGAGATCGAACCCGCCACCGTGTTCAGGTGCTCGATCTGGCCGGTGGTCCGGTTGACCGAGATGCCAAGGTCCCCATACTTCTGGCTCAGTTCGGCAATCAGCGCCTCCGCATCTCCCTGCTGTTCGATGGTGAGTTTCGTTTCCAGCGACAGACTTTTCAGTTTGTCGAATTTGGCGAGGTCCGGTTCCTCGACTTGCGCCGTCAGCCGGATCGCCTGCACACGCTGGGCCGCCTTGGAGAGCAGGATTACCTTCTTCTGCACCCGGTCGACTTCCATGCCGAGATCGCCGTATCTGCCGGACAGGTCTTCGATCAGATCAGCCGCTTCGTTCTGCTCCGAGACGGAAAGGTTCACCTTCAGAGAGAGCTCTTTCAGGCGTTTCAGCTTCTCCATGTCCTCGGCGTTTTCCACCCGGAGCTGAACCGCACCGAGACGTTTCGCCGCGCTGTCCAGTTCCTTGATTCGGACCGTGCTGTTGGAGATCGTGATGCCGAGATCGCCGTAACGGGACCGCAGTTCCTTGGCAAGCTGCCGGGCCTCCGCCATTTCAGCATTGGTAAGACGCTGTTTTTCCGAGAGCTGCTTGAGCCGCTCCATCCGGAGCTGGTCAGTCTTTCGCAGCTCATCGTTTTTCTCCCGGAGTTTTCCGGCTTCATCGGAGAGTTTGGCGGTATAGTTCGCCGCCCGGTAGAGGTAAATGCACACTCCCGCCAGGATGATTCCGAGGGCGATCAGTGCCGCCGCCACGGGGTGCGCCGCGATCAGCGTCATCACCGCGGACAGCGCCATCATCGCCACCGCCGCCACCTTCGCGGCCGCCGCCAGCAGGAAATTTCCGACCGCAACAGCCGAGATGGAGAGCGCCGCCTTGAGGTTCGCCGCCGTGAAAAGCGCGGTCGTTGCAATGGCGATCTGCCGAGCCTTGTTGAGGGCAATCGTCCCGGCAGTGCAGATCGCTTCCGCCGCAGTATGGGCATAAGTGGAAACTGTGGCCGCCGCTGTTGCAAGGGTCATTCCCTTGAGGGCGTTGGTTATCGCAACCCAGCCAGCAACGATAGCGCCCTTCGCCGCCATCGCCGCCTCCGCCGCAGCCTGTGCTTTCGTGGCGATGGTCGCGGCGATTGCGGAAGTCCGGAAGGCTTTCAGCGCGCCTGCCATCGCAGTCCATTTTGCCGCGAGGATGGACTTTGCAGTGGCGGCGGCTTCAGCGTTGCTCATCAGAACAATGCTCGCCGCCGTCCTGTTGGCAGCCGTTGACGCGAGCCCGAAAGCGGCGCACAGCTGCTCCGTCCCGACCATCGCCGGAATTGCGACATTCCGGAAGTTCACAAATGCCGCTCCGATCAGCGAGATGCTGTTTTTGAGCGCCACTCCCTGGGCGATGCACACGCCCTGCAGGAATGTGAACCCTTTTATCGCCGTCTGGATGACCGCGAACCCGGCGGCCGCGCCTTTTGCGGCGACACCGATGACGATCAATGCCGCCCCCAGCGCCGCCGTTCCCGCGATGGTCGCGGCGAAAGCGGTGACCAGTCCGGAGTTCGCCTCGATCCACTTGATGACGGCGAGAGTGGCGGCCGTCACCTTGTCGACGAAGGGCTTCAGCGTGCCTTCCAGCGCCTTGCCGATGGCGTTCATCGCGCCTTCGACCGCCGACAGCAGTTTCCGGAACGAGCCGCCCAGACCGTCGTCCATCTCCTGCGCCGTGGTCCGCGCCGTTCCTTTGACATCGTAGAGTTTCTCGATGAAGGCGTCCAGTTCCTTGACGTTCCCGCCAAGGGAGAGCCCGGCGAGCGACCCGCGGATATCGAAGATGTCCTCGGCAAAGGCGAGTTTCTCGGCTGACGGCATGGTCGCCATGACCCGCCCGATGTCGGCGATGATCTCCGCCATTTTGCGCAGGTTACCGTTTGCATCCACGGTCGATATCCCGACCGCTTTGAGCTTGTCCTGCACTTTCGTCTTGGCAAACTGGCTGAAGGACTTCCGGAGAGCCGTTCCCGCCAGGGAACCCTTGATGCCGAGGTTCGCCAGAACACCGATGGCGGCACTGGTGTCGGTGATGTTCTCCCCCGCCGCCTTCGCCTGCGGTCCTGCCATTTTGAGAGCTTCGAAAAGGTCGGTGAGCGTCTGGGCAGAACCGTTGGCGGTCGCCGTCAGGATGTCGGCGACATCGGACATCTTGCTCGCCTCGATCCCGAAGATCCTCATCGAATTCGCGGCAATGTTCGCTGCTTCCCCCAGATCGGTTCCGGTAGCCCGTGCCAGGTCGAGGGTCGGCTGGATCGCCTGTTCGATTTCCTTTGGCGAGAATCCCATCCGTCCGAGGCTGACCATCCCGTCAGCGACCTGTTTCGCGGTGAAGGAGGTCTCCCGGCCGAGCTTGGCGGCGACCTGCGTCAGCGATTCAAATTCCTGCTTGGTCGCCTTGGTGACCGCCCGGACCAGTCTCATCTGATCGTCGAATTCGGCGAAGCCCTTTACGGCCATTGCCATAGGAACGGCAAATGCCCCGGAGAGCATCAGCATATCCTTGCCGATGGCGGTGCAGGACCGCCCGAAGTTTTGCAGTTGCGCTTGCGCAGTGGCAAGCCCCCGCTGGAGCTTGCTCGTCTGGGCGGTCACCTCGACATAAGCGGCTCCGGCGCGGATAGAGCCGGAAAGGGACATGGAAAAAACTCCTTTTGCGGTTATTTCAGATTTCAAATGGAGAAAAGCGGCTACAAGGATAAAAATTCTCCATTTTCGGTCGATGCGAACGGTTCCGATACGAACAGTGCCGATGAAATCAAACTTTTTTGCATCTTTTTGCGTTTTACGTCTTGCGTTTAACGCAAAAAAATGTATATTATACTCAGGAAAGGGCCAGACGATGATCGCAGACTATAAATGCAAAGAAACTCAAAAGCTCAAAGCAGAAGGCACGAGCCGAAAGTTTCGATCCATAGAAAGGGTCGCGCTGCGCAAACTGGATATGCTTGAGGCGGTCGCAAATTTGGAGACCCTGCGGATTCCTCCGAGCAATCACTTTGAAGCGTTGCACGGAGACCGTGAAGGTCAATACAGCATTCGCATCAACCGGCAATGGCGTATCTGTTTTACCTGGCGCGACGGGAACGTCCACGATGTTGAAATTGTCGATTATCACTAAGGAGGTGCATCATGATCAGGACTAAAAACTTGATTCATCCCGGTGAAATTCTCATGGAAGAATTTTTGAAGCCGATGAACATCAGCCAGAACAAACTGGCGATGGACATCCATGTTCCGGCTCCCCGGATCAACGCGATTGCGAGAGGCGCAAGATCCATCACGGCAGATACCGCGTTGCGTCTGGGAAAGTATTTCGGAACCGGTCCGGAATTCTGGATCAACCTTCAGACCAACTATGATCTGTGCGTTGCCGCAGCGGAATCGCAGAAAGAGATCGACGCCATTCCGCAACTGGCGTTCGCCTGATTCGGCAGACGGCTTATTTATTGAAAAGCGGCGGGATTCCCTGCCGCTTTTTTGCTCTCCTCACTTCCTCACAAAAACATCCTTCAGCACCGACAGGGGGACGTTCGGGATAAAATTGTCCCGTGTCTGCACACGATAGGGATTGAAATCCTCCGCCTTGACCGGCTGGGATTTCTTCGGATCGCGGAGCAGATTCACGATGAGTGCCATCTGCGCTGAAGTCTGCTCCCACTCAAACCGACCCCGCGCATCCGCGAGTTTTACCAGCTCGCGGAGCGTGAAGGGGGCCGGATTTACGCCTGCGATTCCGGCGAGTTCCCAGACGAGGTCATCAACTGTTCGAGGGCGGTGTCGATTTTGCCGTCGAGGGCCGGATCGTCCAGAAGTGCCTGAAGCGCCGCCTTTCCCCTGGTTTCGAAGCGCCGGGTCGCGTCCAGAATCTTTCTGAACACCCGACGCTTCGTCTCGGGGAAAAAATCGATCACTTCGTCCAGAAGAGCAGTGGTTGCCATTTCGATGGCGTCCCCGGACATTGCCCGGCCGAACTCCTCGTCGGTCACGCCTTTGGTATCCGCTTCGGGTTTGATGGCGGCGTAAAGCACATCCACGAGCAGAACGGGATCGCTCCCGAGCCGTTCCAGCAAATCGACCTTCGGGGTCGTACCCGAGCCGATGGTGATGATGTTCGCCAGATCCACATCGCAGAGAGCGCGGACACGCTTGATCGTGCCCACGGTCACCGCGAGGGTCCACGTCCGGCCCGTATTATCGGTGAAACTTTTCATCGCTCACCCCCTCTTACACCCACGCCGGAGCACGGGTGGACGCGGTCGGCTTCGCCGTGATCGACACGGAAACCGCTTCTTCCAGAGGCTGTTCCACGGTAAATGCGGTGATCGACCAGTCGGCGTCGAGCCCCCCGTTTGCGCCGTCCGTGATGAACAGAGACAGCGGAGTGTTGCTGAAATACGCCTGCTGGAAAGCCTGGAAGTCCGCATCTTCGGTGTCATACAAAATACCGAATTCCAAAGATGCCTCCTTCAGAGTGGCCGCCGAAGCACGCCAGCCGCCCGTGGCGCGGGTGGTGACGTCCGCTTCGCCGGATTCGAGGTTCAGCGTCAGATCCTTGACGTTTTTGACTTCGGTGTTTGCGGTGGAACCGGCCGCGCCGCGCAGAAGTTTTGCGTTGAGGCCCAGAACAATAGCCATGTGGTTTTCTCCTTGTTATTTGACAGATTTTTCCCATAGCGAGGGAAGTTTGTTTGCCGTTTTTTCCAGCGTCGGCCCCATCAGCGGACGCTTTGGGTAACGGCGTTTGCGGTAACGACCGCCGTATTCATGCGCCACCATCGCCGTGCCGATTATGGACTCTGCCGGACCGATCACCACGGATTCCCGTCGGCTGTCCACGCCGAAAAGCAGAGACTGTTTGAGCAGTCCCTGTCTTGTGTTCGGCGGAGAGCCGGGTGCGGATGCTTTCTCCGAGGTGGTGACCCTGTTTCGTGCCGCTTTGCGGATGTAGGCTCCGGCACGGCGGAGGGCGACATTGTTGCCGCTTTTTACGGCAATGAGAATTCGGCGGTCGTCGAATTCAATTCGGCATTTCATCGGAACTGTTTGAAGGACAGCTCGATTACCGAGGTGAACTGGCCGCGTTCCCGGAGGTGTTCCGGGGAATAGATGGGGTTGTATGCCACGCCGACACACGTGGCTCCGGCCAGTTTCTGGTTCAGGAAGCCCAGACCGAGACCTTCGACGGTCCTCAGAAGTTCGGGCAGTTCATCTTCCCCGCCGCGTTTGAGGAATCCCACCTGAACTTTCAGAATTTCCTCGTGCTGTGTGCGGCTGAGCGGTTTGAATTCTTCGGCGAGCGGGACCACGATGACTTTCATTTCCTCAATGTCCCGGAGTTCGAATTCCGGGAAGAAGAGGACTTCCGCATGATAGTCTTCGAGAGTTCCCGCCACCGCTTCGGCGATGTCGAGGACGGCGGACATGATCACCTCCGCAGAAATTCCGCGATAACGCTTCCCACCGCCGCCATGAGCGCGAGCAGTGCCGCACCGACGGCGGAAAGCATGGTCTTCTGCATGTCGACCGCCGCCTTGCAGGGAGGATGGTGGTGTTCGCCGTCCTTGAAATGCATGGAGAGCATGCCGCGCAGTTCGGCGATGTCCAGCCGTGCCTGATTCAGCTGCTCCCAGACATCCCGCAGGTTGGGGACTTCATCTTCAGCCATTTGCGCCTCCTATTTCTTTGGTGTGGATTCGGCGGGTGACGTGCTGTGGACCGGACCATCGCCATACGGGTTCGCCATTCGGGGCGAGGACTTCATAGACACGTCCGGCGTAGGTGATCCGGTCGCCTCGCTGCGGCTCCCGCGGCATCTGATCGACGCTCACGAGAAAATCCCGGCTTTCCACCCGGATCGTCACGCCATACTGGTCTTCTGCCCGGAAGAGCGTCCGGCCGACGGTCGCTGTCATTTGGGCGGGAGTACCGCCCTTTGACAGATACTCTATCGGCACGGAAAGACACTCTTCCCTTTGGTCATTCAGCCACGCCGCCGCTTCCTCCAGCAGACCCATTACTCCTCGGCGATGATGCCCACCGCGCGGAGAGCGGCGAGAATCGCGTTGGTCTTGCGGATCAGGGAGGCGATGGCGTCCTTGCATTCGCATTCCTGAATCGGGGCGATGGTCTCGGAGGGAGTACCGCCGCTGTTGTCGACCAGATCGCTGATGGGATCACCGGCGACGAATTCGGTGGCGAGGGAATACGGAGCGTTGAGCAGGACCCGGACCGTTTCGGCTTCCGCGTCGGCCGCGAGGATCGCTTTGCCCAGGTAATGGTTGGACCCGGAAACGAGGGTGGCTTTCTGGGCTCCCGCGTCCCAATAGACGGTCGAACCGGCCGGAATCTGGCCCTCGGCCTTGGTGATGTCGAAAACTCCGACCACGGCGAGACTGCCGAGGGTATGGGCTTCGATGTCGAGTCTGGCGATGCCGATCAGATCGGCGATGACGATGACGTCACCCGCGGCGATGGCGGTCTCGGGACGATAATCGATAGAATCTCCCTTTTGAACATAACGAGCGAGCATTATGGTGTTTCTCCTTGTGATGATTGAAAGTTAAGGGTGATCCGGGCGGTAATCCCGCCCGGAGGGGATGCCTTAGTTGGCGGCTCCGATGGCCTTCACCATTCCCCGGTGATCCTGCTCACGGACGCCGAGATCGAAGTAAACGCGGAACCACAGTCCCAGCGTGTTGAAGTCGGTCTCGCCGCGCTCCACGGTGGGAGTCCGCTTGCCCTTCAGGAAGCCGATTTCCCAGGTGTCGACGGTCTTGGGATCGCCGAAGAGATACCAGCCTGTCTGACTGGCTCCGTCGTAGGCCGAGTTGCCGAGATACGGGCTGGAAATCACGTTCAGGTGTTCATCCGCGAGAACGTTCAGCGCCGGACGGACCGCGTTGTCCGCGCCGCTCATGATGAGGGTCGCGCCCTTGGTGAGTTCGATGGCGAGGTGCTTCAGTGCGGTCGGGACCAGCAGGAAACGCGGTTCCACACTGATCGGCTGTCCATCCGCGTCCACTTGATCGAGGAACAGCTGGATGGCCTTCTTGAGACTGTCTGCGGAAAGCGCGCTGGACGCTCCGCTCAGCAGGTTTCGATGGGCGGTGGAGAACAGCGCCTTGCCGTCCTGCTGCGCGGGATTGCTGAGCAGACGGGAGAAGAACAGCTGGTCGATCAGCCTTGCGGCGCGGTTGCCCATCGCGGTCGGGACCTTCATGAAGGCTCCCAGATCATCATTGATGATCATCTTGCGCGTCAGGCAGAAGCGCTTGCCGTAGGTATCGAGCTGGTTCTTCGCGGATTCTTCGATCAGACCGCCGTCCTTGATTTCGCCGTCCGCCGCGATGGGCAGCAGATCGCCGACATCCGTCAGACGGAATCTGTCATTCTCTTTGAAATCGTTCAGGTCTCCGGTGGAGCACAGCTTGGTGGCGATCACCGGCTGGGCTTCGTAGCTCTGCAGGAGCTTTTTGTTCGCCACGTTCGACAGAATGCCGGGCAGAGACACGCTGGAGAACGCCGCCCGGATGGTCTCGTTGTCGAAACCGCGGGAATACGGGATGCCGTCGAGCTTCATGCACTCGATCAGAAGCTGACGGAGCGGCATGTCCATGTCGCGCATACCGGCTTCCACGACCTGCGCGCCGTAGGACTTTTCGAGCTGGTCGGCGCTCACGCCGACCCGGAGGCACATCGCCGCTTCGATGGTCTTGCGCATTTCGCCGCCTTCGGGGGAGGTCTTCACGCTGATGTTGACGTTGGCGGCGGGACGTTCGGCGCGGATGGTTTCCAGAACCTTCTTGGTCACGACTTCGGGTGTCCACCCGGCGCTGATTGCTTCCCTCTCGATCTCGGGAAACTCTCCGTTGCAGATCGACTGAATGGCGCTGACGCGCTCACGTTCGGCCTTGACGGCCGCGACAGCGGCTTCACGGGCGGTCGCCGTCAGATCGGTCGCGCTGGCGGTGATCGCGGCGGGAGCGGCCTCCGCTTTCGCCGTGTCGGGCTTCTGCTCCGGTTTGACGGCGGGGACGGCGGGAGCGGCGGCTTCCACCTTCTTTTCGGGCTCCGTCTTGGCGGGAGCGGCGGCGGTCACGGTCTTGAGGTCTTTCTTTTCCTCGGACATGGTGTTCTTTTCTCCTTCATGGTTGGGGTTGGTGATGTTGAATTTGGCTGTGACTTTCATTGCGGTGTGGGCGTCTGCCCCGACCGCCACGATGCTGACTTCCCGGAGGACGGACTTCTTGACGTGGTAGAAAGGTCCTTCCACTTCCTGTCCGTTCACTTCTCGCTTGCCCTGGACTAGCTCGCACTCCTTCACATCGGCTCCGATACTGAGCTGCCAGTCGGCTCCGGCCTTGGACTGTGCGACGATGTTCTTCGCGTCCTCGTTCTCCGAGACGATTTCGCCGGTGATTGCCAGAGCATTTTCCTTGACGCTGGCGGAGATCATTCCCACGCGAGCCTCGGTCTTGTTCTCGTGATTGGTGAGGAGC
>ENA-UOJE01000955-UOJE01000955.1-human-gut-metagenome-genome-assembly--contig:-C23-NODE-955-length-28663-cov-6.091862_pt1 | contig 28663 bp, 21 predicted proteins | sample MGYA00242341_ERZ723888 | MGnify/ENA metagenome assembly ERZ723888 | reverse complement strand
GAACTTCAAACTTGAAAAATGATTTACAAGCGGTATCTTATATAGGAGACCAATCCAAATAAGAACGGCGAAGTTCATTACTTTTGAAATTCGCTGTTTTTTTTATGCAATATCCATGACTTTTTCTCCTTTCTCCTTGCGTATTATAGATAGCTGTACCATTGCAGCTTCTTCTGAAACACCATAGGCTTTTGCCAAAGAAGCGGGAGTAGTGTCAGCTTTGATTTTTATCATACGGCATCAACAACTCAGCCGCAAATACTTTTGCCTGCCATTTCGAGCTTTTATAGGCGGGAATCTCTTTTGAGGCAACGGTGCGGCATATTTTCGGGGGCTGATGTGAATGCAATAGGAAGTGACCGAGCTCATGAGCAATAGTCATTCTCACGCCCTTTTTCTTCACATGCGCCACGATTGCAACTTTCTATTGTATTATGCTATAATTCGCTATCTTGTCTTATCATCTTACATTTCTCCTGATTCAATACTGTTCGGAGAAAAATTCCTATGAGATCGGAATGCGTCAATGACATACAAGATGACATACAATAAAGTGGCTCAAGAAGCATTTCTGATGTGCTGTTTGAATGTAAATTGGAGGCGTGGGTGGGAGTTGAACCCACTACATACGGTTTTGCAAACCGCTCCCTTAGCCGTTCGAGCACCACGCCGTCGAATCTGCTTTTGGAAAGCATGGGGGTAAATATAATCGTCTCTTTATAAAAAGCAAGTCATTTTGGAGAAAAATAAGTTTTTTTCTTGACTTATCCTTCTTCGCAATGTAATCTATCCCACCTCAACAATATGGAAAAGGCTTGCAAATGAACGATATTATTTACTGCTGTGTCATGACGGACCGCTCCGAATTCAAAGATGCATCCCCGGAACTGCTTTCCGCGCTCGGGTATGATTTCAGTTCCTGGAAGGACGAGGAAACGAAAGAGATCAAGCATACACTCTATTTCTCAAATGAGAAAGACTCTGTCGATGCGATGAATACGCTGATGGCAAAAGAGGAGGAATTCAACTCTTTCGGTATTCGTTTCACCGATTTTTCCTGCACGAAACTGAAAAAAGAAGACTGGGCGGAAGTCTGGAAAATTCATTTCAAGCCGCTTGTCATTTCCGACACGCTTGCGATTACACCGACATGGGAGCATTTTGAGCCGAAACCCGGACAGGTTCTGATCAAACTGGACCCCGGCATGAGTTTCGGGACAGGGCAGCATGCGACGACGAAATCGTGTCTTGCCTCGATTGACAGATTCATTTCGGAGTTGCGGGGGAAAGGGCAGAAAGAGATTGCCATGCTGGATGCCGGTTCCGGTTCCGGAATTCTCGCAATCGCGGCGCGCAAACTCGGATGTACGCGCGTCGATGCGTTTGATATTGATCCCGATACGGTTGGCGTCGCCCGTGAAAACGCGCAGAAAAACGGAATTGCCGATCAGGAGCTTTCCATTGCCGCCGCTTCCCTGATGGAGTATGAAAGCGATACGAGGAATGACATTGTCGCCGCGAATATTCTTTCCTCCGCCCTGCTCGCCGGAAAGGAAAAGCTGCTCTCGTTCTGCAAACCGGGAACCCGCCTGATCCTCGCGGGAATTCTTGATGCGGAATATTTCAAGGTCAAAGAAGCTTTTGAAGCCACAGGGCATTGCACTGAACTTTACAATGTCCTTGAAAAAGAATGGCGCGGCGGGGCTTATCTGGTAAAATAACCCGTGGTCTCCGGAAGGCGGCGGAACTTCCTGCCGCCTCCGGGAACTCATGGTTGTGACTTACTGTAACTGCCCGCTTTTCTTCGAATAAAGCATGCCGGAACAGATATCCCTGCCGCGGAACAGCCATGTGTTCGCACCGTTTTTACGGAAAGAACCGTGATGTGCAGTGAAATCCGGCGCCTTTTCTTCAAAGCTGATTTCCGCCTCGCTTTCACCCGGCCCGACACAGGACACAAGCAGGGCTGTTCTTCCGTCCGCCGTCCGGTAACTCTGCGCGTAAACCTTGCCTTTTGTTACCTTGAGCCGGAAATCCGGCGCTTTTTCCGTGGACAGCAGGAAAGGCGCCATCAGATGCTGGAATGCGACCGCCTGTTTTATGAGCGGCCACGTCTTGGCAAACTGCTGTTTATCCGGCCCGTAGAACAGGGAGCTGTAAGAGTAGCCGACGAACCCGCGGATTCCGTGGATCATTTCCATCGCAATCATTGCATACAGTTCTCCCAGTGTCGGGAACCGGTATTTCCTGTAATAAACCGCGGGATCCTGTTTGCCGTCCGGCTGCCAGACACCCCAGTTCATGTATTGCGGCGCTGCCCAGCAGGCGATTCCTCCGCCGGATGCGAGACGCTGTACTTTCAAAGCTCCCAGAAGCTGATTCATGACTGCCTGCTGGTCCCGCGTTTCGGCGGTTGCAACCGGATAGGGATCGATTCCGAAGATGTCTTGTCCTCCGAGATAGCGTTCGTAGGAGTTGAACTGATAATACACGGCAAAGGTCGGGTGATTCGGGTCCATGCGGTTGATGCGGCGGCGCAAAGCAGTAAGAGGTTCGATGTAGGTCGGCTGGATTTCGTCGCAGACATACCATGCGAGCAGTGCGGGATGATCCTTGAACGTTTCGACAATCGCATTGCTGATCGCAACGTCTCCCGTGATTCCGTTCCATGTTTCGAGCGGCATGTTGGTCGCGCCTTTCGGCATGGCGTCCTTGATGCTGAAAATGACTTTGATCTTTTTTGCATGACAGTAGTCCAGCACTTCGCGGATGGCGGCAGGGCCCTTCCTGCCATTGAATCCGAGATTGGGGCTTTGATACGGCAGAACGGTGTTGAAACCGGCTTCCGCGACGGTGTCGATCTGCGCTTTCGTCAGCCCGCTCATATAGATGCCGACCGGCAGGAACGGTTTCCCGTCGACCAGAGTACGCCCGTGCCGGTCAATTCTGACGGTTTGCTTCATGAGTTCGCTTTCCGGGACAACGCGGAAGGTGAGTTCTTTTTCCGCAAGGAGCATCCGGTTGGCTTCATCAAGCAGAGTCAGCTTCATCTGTTTTTCACCCGCGGACATTGGTTTGAAATTCACGATAATCCGGTTCTTCTCCACCGGGTAATTCCTGTTCAGGAGAGTTTTTTCTCCATCGGAGATTTCGACTTTGCAGAGATAACGCGGCTTTTCCGTCTTTTTGTAGCGGAACTCTCCGGAGATGAAACTGGCGAGTTCAAGGGAATGATCCTTTGTGGAAAGGGTCTCCTGAATCGGATGGAGAATCGCGGCGCTCCATTCCGCCGCATCGGGCCGGATATAGACATCGTCGAACGCGGCATATCCTCGGCTGCCTTTTCTGACATAGAAAGAGATATGGCATTTGACCGGATCGGGATAATTTTTCGTGACGAATTTGCCCTTGATCTTCTGCCAGTCGCTGGTGCCGGAGACATCTCCGAGATAACTTCCGCCGAGCCACTTTCCGGTTCGCGCGTTGCTCCATTCGATGCAGAGCGACGCGCCGCGTCCTGAAAGATTTTCCGTTCTGATCCAGCCGCCGAACACATACGCGGTATCCGGTTTCAGGTCGAACTGCTGAGTCAGCAGGACGTAATCATTGGGATTTCTGCGGGTGTTGACAAGTCCTGAAGAACCGTTGCGTCCTGCGCCGGATACGATCTTCCAGCCGCCTGCGTTCAGATTTTTCCAGCACGACGATTTTTCCTCGAAACCTGCATCCTGAATCAGATTTTTTGCAGGCTGGTTTTTGACCCGCTGATAATTCATCAGTTCGTTTCCGTGCAGGGTGATCGCGGAAAGGAGGATCGGCAAAATCAGTTTCATTTGTTTTTTCTCCGGAAAGTTGTCAAGGTCTCAGTTCAGAATGGCGCGGAATGTTTCCGCGAGCGTTTTCACCGGCAGATTGCCGGGAATTGTACGGACTTCGGTCTGGAGCGAGATCAGGCGCGGACAGGAGCGCAGGTTTTCAATCTGCCGTTTCCAGTCGATCCGCCCGCGCCCCGGCAGTTCATGCGCATCGCTGTAACCGTCGTTGTCATGGATATGCGATGTGACGATGTAAGGTTTCATCTTCTCAAAGGAATCCGCCGTTTCCACAAGCCCCTCCCACCATGCATCATTGATTTCATCAAAATATTTCGAGCGTTCCTTGCCGGGAAACGGCGACATCAGGCAGGCATGACCGGTATCGAAGCAGCATCCGATATGCGGGGAGTCGAATTTTGAAATGAGCCCGACGACTTCCGATGCGCTGTTCGGCGGTTCATAGCTGTTTTCCACGGCGATTACAAGTCCGAGTCTTTCCGCTTCCGGCAGCAGTTTGTCCAGCGTGTCAAGGGCGAGTTCGCGCAGACGCGGCATCGGTACATGCTCCATGACCCAGCTATAGGCGCCGACATGGATCGTGTAGGTTCTGCATCCGGCGTCGGCGGCATACGCCATTGCGGTTTTGTGGTCTTCGATCAGACCTTTCCGCCGCGCCGTATCGGAGCAGTTCAGATCGAATGCCGCGCCCCACGGCGCGTGAACGGCTCCCAGCCGGATTCCGGCTTTCCGCGCCATTGTCATCAGGGGTGCGAAGAATGAGGGTTCCCGCAGAAGCCTTGTCGCCCAGATGTGGCTGAATACAAGATGCTCCACTCCGTTCGCCTTGAATTCCGCAAAAATATTCGGGATCATGACATCAGGCACATACTGCCATGAATAGTAATAGAATAATGAAACCTCTTTTTCCGACATGTCTTTCTTTTCCTTACATTGTTTTTCCGGTTGTGATTCTATTTATGAAGCTATTTTTCCGTGAATTCATTTGAGCTTACCATTCTCCGTAGCGTTTGAAAGGAATTGCGGTATTCCACTGACGCGGAGACCAGTATTTTTTATCCACAATTTCCGAACGCAGCACCGAACCCGCGTGACCGTCCAGGAATGCAAAACATCCGGCGTTGCCGTGACGCAGGAACGGCGAGCCGTAAAATGCTGTCGGGCTTGGGTAAAAACCCATTTGATTGATCGTTGCACTGGTTACTTCGATCATCCCTTTCTCCCCTGTCCGCGGATATGTCCCGTCCTGCGGAATGGCGTCTCCGAACATAATGGTGTTGCTGTCACCGCCATATTTGATGACTTCTATGGTTTTGACCTGGCGCGGAATTGCATTATAGTTTGGACAGCCGAATGTCCAGTAACTGATTCCATAACTCCAGGTCTTTTCCAGATTGCTGAAATCGTATCCGTCTTCTCCGGGCAGTTTTACAATGGTTTTTACTTTCTCCGAGGGGCACTGGAATGCTTTTTCCGCAGGAAGGTATCCCAATCTTCTGAAAGCAACCGCCCATGCTGTTTCTACACTGGCTTCTCCCCATGCCTGACGACAGATGACCCAGTCTTTATAATCGCCGGAATACAGACTGGAAGCGAGTCCGATCTGTTTCATATTGCTGACACAGCTGATCTGGCGTGCTTTCTCTCTTGCCTTGTTCAGAGCGGGCAGCAGCATCGCCGCCAGAATCGCGATGATCGCAATCACGACGAAGAGCTCTATCAGGGTGAAACCAGACATACCGGTATATTTTTTCCGTTTGTGAATGTTGCGAGAGTTGCCGTTTTTCCTGTAGATGTTCATAGTCCCTTCTTTCTCCTGTGTTAATGTCATCGGGAAATATTCTGTCACTTTTCTTTTTATTGATTTACCGATATATCTTTGTTTTAATTATAATCGAAAATGTCCTCCTTGTCAATAGGCCGGACGGAATATTTTTGAAAAAAATCCAAAAAAATCCTGTCTGGAACTTTTCCGCTGCTCCGGCGCCTGGGTTCTGCGAATTCCGGCTGCATGAATTTACCGCTATATCATTCTGTGATTACATTATCCCGCTTTCCTGCAAATGCAACCCTTTTTCTGTCAGGATCATGTAAGAACTCTGTTGCGTTTTTTTACGCGGACTCGCCGGAAAACAGGCTGGGCTGGATATATTTTTCCACGACCGGGCGTTCTTCCGTTTTCGGCATCTGCATGAACTTGAGGAGCAGTTCCGCCGCGTCCCGCCCGACTTCGGCAAAGTGGTAATCCAGCCCCGTGACGGAGGGCGAATTGGCTTCTCCGTATTTGGTATGGCGGTGACTGGCGACCGCAATATCCTGCGGAACCTTCAGCCCGCGTTTTTTCAGCAGATTGATCAGGCGGATTGCTATGATGTCGCTGTAAACGATCAGCCCGTCCGGACGGAGCGGAAGAAGCCGGTCGAGAAGCCAGTTGCAGCCTGTTTCCGTGGCAAGGCCGCCCGGAGGAGCCAGTTGGAAGGAATACTGTTCTGGACGGCGGAAACGGTACTCCCGCATGATTTCGAGGAATGCGTTGATCCGGATGTAATGCACGCAGTCCGTGATGCCCGGCGTGATCAGGTACGGCGCCCTGCATCCGCGCGAGATAAGCCGCTGAACCAGCATGCGGATGCCTGCCCGCTGATCCTGTGCGACAAAAGAGACGCTTCCGGGAGTGACCGGTTCATGGATGAATACCTTGTTGGGGAAACTTTCGAACAACGGTGCGATTTTTGCCCCGAATTCAAGATAAGTATGGGAACAGCAGATGATTCCGTCCACGTTGCGGGCGTGAAAGTCGGCGACCTGTTCTTCAATTGCCCGGAAGTTGTCATGCTGCGCCCCGATCTGGAGCCGGTATCCGGCTTCGCCGAGAATCTGCTCGACCGTCGCCATGCAGGAGATCCAGTTTTCTGTGCTTTGCGCATCAAGGATATATCCGACGATCTTGCTGCTGCCGCCCGCAAGCTGCCGCGCCGCCAGATTCGGGCGGTAGTTCAATTCCTGTGCGAGTTTCTGGATTTTCGCCCGTGTTTCCGGCGAAACCCTGACGGAACCCGCACGCGGATTGAGCGCCTGGGAGACGGTCATACGGCTGACTCCCGCCATGGCGGCAATATCGCTGATGCGCGGTTTTCGAGGTGCGTTGTCTGGCTTTCTCACAGTGGCGGAAACTCCGTTGTCAAATGATAATTCACCATACAAAATACCGCAGTCTGCGCAGAAAATCAAGTCTCATATCGCCGGAAAGCGATTTTTCTTGCCTATGGCGTGCTGCGGCAGTAAAAATATATCCGGCGCAGACGCTTTACAGTTGCTGCGGGCTTCGCCTCCATATTCCCCGGCATTCCCCGTTTTTACCTTCGGGAGTCTGTTTACGTTCGCAGATGAAATTTCCCGATACATCGTATGCCTTGCATCGGGGTAATTCATCCGGCAGACTATGCGCCAAGACTTACTTCAAAAATCGCCGCCTGAAGCGGTTCGAGCCTGATTCGTGTCCCCGTGATTTCGGCTTCGCCGGCGGTCCGGTTGACGGCAAGAATCCGGCGGGAGGAGGTCAGGCCGGCTTCCACGGCTTCGCGGCGGTGATTGATCACAGTCAGCCAGCCGTGTCCTTCCTGATCCGGATTCCAGCAGCGTTCACACTGCGGGTCGGGATAATCGACGACGGATTCCAGCCCCGCCGCCTCTTTCAGTCCGGAATAGAGCTTCCATGCTTCGGAGCGGTCGAATGCGAACGGCTCCTTGGCAAGCGAGGCTTCCAGCGGCAGGGAAAGATAATATGCCGTTCCTTTGCCGCAGCGGTGTTTCAGCATGGCGGGAGCGCCGTCCGGATACCACGCCGCAGGCTCGGAGGCAAAAGAGTGAAAACGGTTCCGGAAGTCTGCCGAAATTCCGCATTGGAATCCTGCCTTGAATCGAATCGCGGCATGTCTTTCCGGCAACGGGATTTTTTCCATCTCGCTGATCCCGAAGAGCTCCTTCATGTTGCTCAGGCTGACTCCGTCTCCGGAGACATAGAGCACGCTTCCGCGTCTGACGGCTTCGGCTGCTTTCTGCCACGCAGGCACCGAGACGGGCATACTTCCGCGCAGGGACGGCGCAAGAATCAGCGGATAAGGCGTCAGGTCGTCGCGATCCGGGCGGACAAACTTCGGAGTGATTCCCGCCTGCACACAGAGGATATAGCAGTTATAGAGACTCAGCCAGTCGTCGCAGAGATCGCTTGCCAGAATCGCCGCCTTGCGTTCCGGCTCCGGCATACGCCCGCCGAAACGGTCCGCCACGGCGCGGAACTTCGACATTTCCAGCGCGGCGGGTTTGGGCTGTCCGTCGGTGCGGGTCAGCCCGAGACCGTCGTTTTCCATCTGGACATCCCGGTAGGGGAGCTCGCCGGAACAGCGGAAATCGCTGTAACACCACCAGAGACAGCCTTCAATCCGGTTGGCGAAAAGACTGAACAGGCGCATCCGCAGGAATGCGGCGGTCAGAGGTTCGGACAGGGAACTGTTTCCGAGGGTTCCTGTCTCCTCGCAGAGTGTGGGGCGATGCCCGAGATCCGCAAGATAACGGCTTTCAACCGTGGCGTGAAGATTGGCGCGCAGGTCCGTGGGGCTCTCCATGAAACATCCCTGTGTGAACGGAGGGTAGGGGTGTGTCGTGAGCAGATCGACGGCGTCGGCGTTGTCTTCAATGCCCCACGGATGTTTTTCCGAAGCGATGTTGACCAGTCCGTGCATTCCCGAAGCGACCGGAGTCTGCGGATCATGGAGCCTCAGTTCCGCCGCCAGCGCATGGAGCCAGACCCATGCGGTTTCAGGGGAGTCGCATTCATCGGTGCAGTTCTGTTCGTTGCCGTATTCCCACGCGAGAATTTCGGGGCGTCCGGCATACCGTCTGGCGAATGCGCGGCAGTAGAGCATCTGGTATTTCAGCATGAACGGATGGGAGAACAGATTGCGCCCGCCTTTCCACGACGGATTGAACAGGGTTCCGCTCATCCATGCGGTCAGCAGAGCCACGATCAGCTTCAGATTGTGTTTTCCGGCGAGTTCCACCACGCGGTCGAACCGCTCCAGCATTTTCACATCCACCATTTCCGGGTTCTGAACGGGAGTCATGTTCCAGTCATGACGCATTCCGATGCCGCGCGGACGGTTCTGTGCATTCGGCAGTTCATAGATCGGCTGGAAATCATCCCATAGCGGAAAGACTCTGACCGTATCCATTCCGAGTTCGCGGATCTGCGCGAATTCCGCATCGATCTCTTTTTCATCGAAGTCGCGCCACATTTTCACGCCGCTTTTCCGCGGCCAGTAGTTGACTCCGAGGAGAAATGTTTTATTGCAAAAAATACTGTTCCGTTCTGTCATCATCATTTTTGTATCTTTGTTTTCTGTTTTTGTTCCCAAGTTTTAATTTCAAGCGATTTCAATGCATGTAAACCCCGAGGTGCATCAACTTTGAGCGTAAATCAGGGATATGAATTTTTCGAGGGTCATCATTGCCGTTTTCCAGGGCGATGGCAGAGGCGATTCCTGCGGCCTGTCCCGTGATATAGCAGCCGGGAATAACTCGGATCGAAGCAAACACATCCCGATCACAACTGACACAGCGTCCACAAGTCAACAGATTTTTCACATTGCGGGGCAACAGAATACGATAAGGAATGCCGTAGCTTTCACCCCGTTTCATACAACTTTCATGAAAATGTTTTTTGTGTTCTTCTATCGCTGTGCGTCCCGGGTGCGACGGATGAATATCCGCTGCAAAATTGTAACGTCCGATTTCATCCGGGAAGTCACGTCTTGCATCAAAATCCTTACGGGTTAATACATAGTCGCCGAGAATGCGGCGTCCTTCCCTGCATCCGAGAAGTGAGCCGGAGTCAATAATCTGTGCATTGGCGAACCCGGGAATATATTGTCGGTAAAAACGCTCATATTCCTTGAGACGTTTTCTCCCGGTGATCAATGCTGCGGTTATGGATTCCGCACTGCTTGGATTCACATTGAATTCATGGCTGATATTCGCCGCTGCGGTGTATTGAGAAATCCGGAAAATTCCTGTATTATGGAAATCCCTCTGGGATAATTCACCCGAATTAAAAGCCTGTTCCAACAAGTCAAGCATAGCTTTTTCTCCATGATTGTGCAGACCTCCTTTCTGATAGTTTGTCCAGTCAAAACCAGTCCAAAGCGAGCAAAGAGTTGATGGCATCACATCTCCGTCAGGCGCTCCGAATTCAAATGGAGCCCCAGCCCAGGCCGCAACCGTTCCATTCCCTGTCCCGTCGATAAAAATACGACTTTTTACAGCAAAAAGGCCATCCGGTGCAGTTACAATGATACTTTCAATGCGGGTGCCGTCCATTTGGACCTTTGCCAATCGTGATTCGTATAGAACGTGAACCCCGCTTTCCATAAGCATATCCTCATAAACGAGCTTCAAATGTTCGGCATCAATGGATTCTGCAGAATCGAATCCCAGAGAGCTGGAATAGTCATGCAGGCGCAGAATCGCCTCCTCTCCGAAACCGCCGCAGAGAATGCGTATGCCATCGGAATACGGCATGAAGATCGGCACCCGTGCTGCCGTACTCATTCCTCCCGGCATGGTATGAGCATCTAGCAGCAATGTATTAATTCCCTGCCGCGCAGCGGAAACAGCTGCGGCGATTCCTCCGGGACCGGCACCTATCACGGTTAGATCCGGCGTGTAGCGAACCGGAATATCAGATTCAAAATGTATGGTATGCATGATAATGTCTCCTTATGATGTTTCCCTATGGCGATTGTTGTATTGAAAAATGAATTTCAATGCTGCATAAAAATAGGGACCATCATGAAAATTCAAATTATAAAAACTTCCGTCACTATTGAATCTGATATTTCAGAAAGGATTCCACTTCAAATTTTCCACCCGGCGGGAGCGTGATTTCACGATACAGAGATTCCACCGTGTGAAGAATCGGATTGCTCCAGAAATACAATCCTGCCGCCTTGGGGAAGTTGAAAGTCCAGGTTTCCCGTCCGGCTTTCAGTATTGCGTTTGTATCGCCGGTCATGGTTTTTGCTCCTGCTGCCCCGTACCAGTTCAGTTTCACCCCTTCCCTGAGATATACATCCGGCGGCATAACTTTGCCGTTGACCCGGACTTCCGGAGTGTGACGTGTTTCCCAGACGCTGTAAGGCGTATTCTTAATCCGGAATCCGAACTTCATTGTCTTTTCTGTCGGATTGGTGAACTGGTCATACAGCCGGAGCGAACCGTTGTCTGCCAGTTCTATTCGCTTTTCCATAAGCAGACCAGCCAGTGGATTGCCATCTCCGCCGGCTTCGGTGTCTGCCTGAATAGAGGTCGTCAGCGTCACGGACGGCACTTTCCCTTTCAAGTCAATGTTCTTGATTCTGTATTCAAATGATTCAGACTGTCCGGGGTCATAGAACTGAACTTCACTCAGCATCCCGTTGGGACGTCCCACAGGACGGTACTGTCCGATAGCCCATTCTTCAATGCGACCGTTTCTTCCAGGATTGACGGTAATGTAATTTTCGCCGTTGACTAGATTCAGCATGATGCCGTCTTTGAATATACGCCATTGCGACGCTCGGCTTCCTGACTGATTGAAATGGTAGATTCTATCGTCTCCAGTGGCAAGGGACTGTTTATGGTCATGCAGTTGATTACGTAGTGTCTGCTGACTGACTGCCGGGAATTTTTCCTGCTGATCTGAAATCCGGATGACCGCGTAACCGTCCGCTGCGACTTCCACCAAAAAACCTTTGCGGATATTTTCTGCCGTAAGTTCGGTGTAGTTCTTTCTCCCGCTCAGATCCGCCACGGTGGAGTTATTGCCCTGATAGCCGGGAATGGCGACTTCGAGGAAAGCCTTTTCCTGAGAGTAATTCAGGACCGACAGTACGTAGCAGCCATTTTTTTCATGCAAGTGGGCCTTGATTTTTTCAGTAAGATTCGGATAATCCACAACTTTTAGATTTCCTTTTTCATCAAAGAGTTTCAGTTTCCGCGAATTGACAGCACGGAATTTCAGTTCTTTGCTCAAATCGTGTCCGGCATAAACCTCTTCGAGACCAGCGAGCAGACCGGCTGTTTCCGTGATCGCCGTCATGTAGCGGCCATCCAATGTGTCTGTCGGATAGAACATCAGACCGGGGGCACGGAGCGCAATTGTGGCGATCATGTTCTGCCGGATCTTTTCCGGAGAATAACGCACGAAGAAACGTTCCGCTTCCTCGGCGGGGTCGATCCACGGCAGGATTTCAGCGTGTTTGGCATTTTCCATGGCGTATTTGAGGACATCGTAATATTCCATGCCGCTGCAGTAGTTCATAATGGAATAGAAATCCGTTATGGAATCCACTGCGCCGACATCCACGGCATCCCAGCTGGTGAGATAGGCCTCGGCAGGCCGCAATTCCGTGGTACAGAAAGAGACTTTCATTCCCGGATAATGTTTGCGGACGCCTTCCGCGATTTTATTCATGATGATTTTATTCTGATGGATCTTGTAGAGCTGCCACTTGCGATTCAGCGGCTGTCCCGCACTTATCTCGCTGCGCGAAGGTACACGGGAAAGTTTGGCAAATTCTGCAAAATCTTTAAGACAGTTATCACAGGTTCCTCCGGTCGCACGCGGCTCGTAGTCAATCATGAAAGTGTTCATGGATGGTGCATATTTCTTGACTTTCGCAATGGCGCGGCGCAAATATTCGCCATAGAAGAGACCTTCCGGGTCTTTCATCAGATATTGCGGGCAGATTCCCTGCGGATCAATTTTCCCGCTGCCGTCCACGAAAGGCGGAACACCGGGACGGACCAGGCGGTTGCGGACATAAAACCCGAGGTCGTCGCAGTCCGTGTCCTGCAGGATCATGGTGGAGTGCTCTGTTGCCCAGGTGAAGTAATAAAATTCGCAGTAACGATTGAACAGGTCAAGGCTCTGTTTCGGGTGAAAGAAATGCTCCCAGCCGAAAGTCACGAAAAGTTTCGGAGTAAGAGAACTCCAGAATTCCAGCTTGCGCTGAAAAATCGAAGTGTCGGGATGCCCGGCACAGGGAAATTCCGTCACGCTCAACCGAAATTTTTTGAACCGGTGCTGAGGCTGCTGGAGTTCAGGCAGGACCATAAGCCGGAAACTGCCGGAAGCGATGGTCTTTCCCGCGCGTTCAAAACCGTAAAACACTGGAGCGGAAAGCCCTGCGGCCCCTTTGTCCGCTTCCAGATAGAGATAAAAGCCGCAACGCCATGGTTTGCCGGTTTCCTGTATGGGAATGTGTTGGAAATCGATTTTTTCCACACGATACCTGCGGATCGCCTTGCCGTTATAATCTGTTTTCTCCTCCCGGAACGGCAGATCTTTCTGTGGAACAAAGCGGGTACAGGCACGGATCAGCCGAACCTGCGGTGGAAGATCTATCACAAAATCCGGCGGTTGCGCCAATAGTGCATTGCGTTTGCCCTGCGGCATGACCATGATGAGATAAGGGTAATTTTCTGTTATGGAATAATTGTTGCGCTGGAATGTGACAGGAAACAGCGTAACGTTTCCAATGTCCGCGCCGTTCAGACACAGCGCCGGGAGCAGAAACAGCCAAAGCAAATGTTTCATCGTATTCTCTCTTTCGGCAAGGGGTGATCACTTGATATCGTTTTTCAACCGGGCATAAAGTTCAGCGGCATTCAAAGCCGCATTCCGGGCATCAACAGGCATGATGTAAAAGGAATAACATCCTTTGTCCCCCTTTTTCAGCTCTTTGCTCTGTTGATACATGAATTCCGCAGTGTAGTAGTATTGATCGGTTGAAGCATACAGCAACATGCCGGGGAGTTCATTCCAGGACTTCCAGCTGCCGGCGAGAATCATCACGCCGTATGTATCTTTTCCTGAAAATGTGATATAGGGAAAGTCCGTATTGCGGTTAATTCCGAACCATTCCCCTTTTTGAACGGCGCGGAACTGCATGACGGAATTATTCATGTATCCTGTGAGATTGTAAGCATTCTGCGGCATGCCGAAACTGCAGTAAATACGCTTTGATTTAAAATCCTTCTTAACCTCATAATCATAGGTAACCTTGAGTCCGGGATAATTGCCGAACTCAATTGTGCGGATAACAATGATGTTGTCCCAGTCATATTGGACCTTCCAGACTCCCTTGTTTACATCTAACTGGATTTCTTTGACCCTGTTTGCCGGAGTTTTCGATTCTGTTTCCAGTTTACCGTCCGATGTCTGGCAGGAAATACAAAAATGGTTCAGATAAATTTGGCCTTTCTGCTGGAGCGAGGATATTGCATAGGCGGATTTTGCCGGTCCTGTAATCATCATGAACGAATCATGTGTTATTGCGGAATAGTTGGCTTCTTTCTGTACTGTGATCGGTTCATTGGCAATCAGGGTAAAAATGCTTCCAGCGGTGAACAGCGCCGCAGCACATGCTTTGTTGAATGAAAACATCATGTGGGGACTCCTTTTCTGTTATGGTTAGGTTAAAATATGGTTAGGTTAAAAGATTATTACCATGGATGATAAGCGGGATAACTGCCCCAGTATATATTGCTGATTATCGGTTTGAATCCCGCGGAGTGTCCATCGTTAAACAGCAGGTTGAACCGCCTGCCAGAATGTCGTGGTCCGATTTGTCCGCCACCGGAAATGAACGAATCATTGAACAGCATGGCATAGGAAGAGTCGGATAAAATATACTTGCCACTGATGATATCTCCGCTATAAACGTTGAGACCGAAAGTCATCAGTTCGCTGCTGGTGTTGACATATTCCGGATTGGCATCTGCCAGCATTGCAAAATGCGATGGTCGTTTGAACAGCCTTCTGACGGGCACTTGAAAACCATTATTCTTCATATCATACTCGTTGCCGAAATAAATGTTATATTTGTAGTTAGAGCCATACCAAGCGTTATTCTCTCGACCGTTCAAATACAATAATTTATTTTCCGCCGGACAACGGAGTACCCTGTAGTTCTGGAGATACTTGTAACTGTTTCCTGCCAAATCCAGCCACCAGCAGTTGACGAAACAGGCGAGTATGAAATAATCGCTGTAATCTTCCGCATACAGGTTGTTGGCGAGTCCCAGCTGCTTTTGATTGTTCATGCAAGCTATTTCATGCGCTTTGTTTCGGGCATTATTCAGTGCCGGTAGCAATATCCCCATCAGAATGGCTATGATTGCAATCACGATGAGGAGCTCGATAAGAGTGAAAATCTTATTCTGATATTTTTTGTAATATACAGGGAATGTGAATATACAATGACCATATCTGTCTTCAGTTGTGTGTCTGTGAAACATTGATGCCTCCTGTCTGTTGGATTTTTCAGATTATATTAATTATTATAAATGAAAATCGTATTTTGACAAGAGGGGAAGACGGTTTTGTTTTTGAAACATTTGAAACAAAAATCAAATGCTTTCCCGTTCAATGAAATGGTACGGAACCAGAATTTCCGCGGGGGATGGCTGGTGATGAATGCGCCGGAGCAGAAGCCGGACGGATTGTCTGGCGAGCTCGTTAAAATCCTGGGTCAAAGCCGTCAGAGGCGGAATCGTAAAGGGCGTGACTGCATGATATTCCAGCGAAAGCATGGACAGATCATCCGGTATCCTGATTCCGTGGCTGGAAAGCCGGAAGAGCATATGCGGTGCATAAGTCTCGCCTGCGGCAAAGACGGCGTCCGCCTTTTTCCGTATGATATTGTCCGCGATTACATCCAGATCATAGTCCGGAGTCTGTTCCTCATGGAAGGAGCCGGCGGAGATTTTCTTTTTACGGCAGAATTCATGGAACGCCTCGACCCGTTTTCTTGCATTGAGACTGCAGTTCAACTGAGAAGATACGAATGCAATGCGGCGGCGTCCTTTGTTGTACAGTTGTTCCAATCCCAGCGTGATTCCCTGCTTTTCATCGGAAGTCACCTGACAGACGCCCTCGCGCGGATTGGAAGTCGCATTCAATACGACCAGCGGCGTAGCGTGTTCCTCCGGCCACTGTTTTTCCAGCCCGGCGGTCCATACGATGGAGATGACTCCCGCATAGACATGATCCTGCAGAACTTCCAGATCGCAGTCGGAGATGATCTCTCCGTGAAACTGATTTGCGGAAAGTTCTTTCATGAGCGAGGAGAGAAGGAGGCCGGTGTAACCTTCAAATTCAAATCCGGGAATGACGACGGCGACCAGTTTCTTATAGTGCTCTGGCAGTTGGTAGTGGTATTTCTGCGCCAGCGCGATGACGCGCCGCCGGAGTCCCTGGGTGACATTCGGATGATTGGTCAGTGCGCGCAGAACCGTCGCGGGGGCAATTCCCAGCTCCTGTGCCAGTGACCGCAGTGTGACTTTCGTTTTCTTCATATTCCGCCTTTCCTGAAAAAGTTTTTCACTCAAACAGCATCAGGGAAATTTCTCCGTTGGAAATGGTCTGCCTGAATTGCGGCAGAGTATTGTAACGTTTCTCATGACCCGCTGTCACATAGACTGCGACCGGACGATAATCTCTTGATGCGGGGTTGTCCAGCATTTCCTTGAATTTCTCTACGGAGACAAAACGCTTTTCCTTGTCGGGAGAGTGATTCAGCCCGTATTCAAATTCTCCGGTTTTGTAGAACAGCCGGAGGTCATTTCTGCCGGTAGTCCACAGCAGGATGCCGAGAAACTGGTCGCGGGTCATGAGGATTGCATTGGGCGGAATCTTCGCAACACTTTCTTTCAGAAAGGCTTCCGGCGCTTTCTGATTCATTACGATTTCAGGAAGTCCCGCCTGCCATGCCGGCATCAGGAAAAACATGGCGATGACAAGTGTCAGGTACTTGTCTTTCATCGTTTTCTCGCGGATTGCCAGCAGGAGGATTGCGAGAAAGAGAATGACGCACAGTACCGTGAAGCCGAGCAGAGGCATCTGCCCGGTTCCGTAGACCGGATGGAATGCAAAGTTCGTGATCAGGAATCCGATGAGTCCGACGGCAAGAATTCCGACTGTGAACTTGACCGTGATGTTGAAATATTTCAATGCGTTTTCTTTCCCCTGGGCGCCCAGCATACAGAGCGCCGCGATGATCGCGACCGGCGGAAAAAGAGGCAGAATATAGGTCGCCAGCTTGCCTTTGGAAAGGGAAAGGAAAAGAAACGGCAGGATGATCCATGCCGCACAGTATTTCAGGAGAGAACTGTGCTTCCACGGCAGTTCCCTGCCGCCGAGGAACAGCGGCACGCAGAAAAGCGTGAACGGCATGGCTCCGCCGAGGATGACCGGAATGAAGTAGAAGAACGGTTCGGGATGCTGGGAGGAAACTTCACGGAAGAACCGCTGATAGTGCTCGACCACAACAAAATAGTGCCAGAAATCCGGCGCGGCTTCGGCGGTTGCGAGTCCCCACGGAACTATGACAAGCAGGGATGCCAGAAAGGGAACCCACGGTTTCGTCAGGAAACTGCGGTAATCGCGTTCCCAGAGCAGAAATGCCGCGATGCCGAGCCCGGGAAGCGCAAACGCAAGAAACCCTTTTATGAGGAAAGCGCAGCCGACTGCGAGTCCGCAGAGAAACAGCCAGAGAAATGAAATTCCGGGAGACTTCTTTTCACTCCATGCAAGATAGAAAAAGACGAATTCCGCCGTAACGCACGCAGTGAACACTCCGTCCAGAACCGCTGTTGTGCTGATGATGAAAAATTCTCCCGTGACCATGAGAGTCAGGACGGAGTAGAGGGGCAGCCCGTGAAAACGTCTGTCGGGTTCGTCGTCCCGGAACCGGCGTGCGATGAGCCATGTCAGGAGAAGCGTTACTGCGGCGGCAAGCGCGTAGGGGAGCCGGACCGTGAAGTTGCTCTCCCCGAGAATCTTCTGTGCCGCAATTTCCGTCCAGTAACCGCCGGATGGTTTTTCATAATAGGGCATATCGGCAAACTGCGGGATGAGCCATGTGTGATTCCGGATCATCTCACGCGGAATTTGTGCGTAACGCGCTTCGTCAGGGATCAGAAGCGGACGCAACCCCAGAGGAACGAGATAGAGCAGAATGAACAGCAGGCATACGACAGCGACAGCGGAAACGGGGCGTTGAACCATAGATGGATTCCTTTGGGTATAGTCAGGTTCTGGAAAATAAAGTTACAAGAATATAACGCAAAAGGATTGAAAAACAAGAAGCCGGCAGAAAATCTAACGGAAATCTGATAATCAATTTTACGGAACGGATCAGATGAATATTTTCTGAGCCGTTCCGCCGGAGTAAGTTACATCAGTTTCAGACCGGGAAGGTCCTGAATATCCACAATGCCGACAACCTTGCCGCCGGCGTCAAGCACGATGATATCGTCGATTTTGCGCGCTTCGACGACTTTCAACACTTCGATTGCCAGAGAATCCGCATAGATGGACGCAGGATTTTTTGTCATGACATCACCGACTTTTCTGGCGAGAATCTCCATGTCGTTTTCCGCTTTTCTGCGGAAATCGCCGTCCGTGAAGATACCAAGCAGATTTCCCGCATTGTCTACGACTGCCGCCGAACCGCCATGCGCCTTGGTCATGGCGAGAATCGTTTCCTTGATCGTCGCATCGGGCGATACCAGCGCAAGGTGGTCGCCGCTTCGCATGACGTCGGAGACGCGCATCGTGACTGCACGCCCGATGGCGCCCGCCGGATGCAGCCGTCCGTATTTCTCTTTCGTGAATTTGCGCAGGCGCAGCAGAGTCATTGCGAGAGCGTCGCCGAGAACAAGGGTCGCCGTGGAACTGGTGGTCGGCGCGAGGTTGAACGGGCAGGCTTCTTTGGTAATGGTCTGCGGAACTGTGAGGTCGGAAAGCTTTGCGAGGGAGGATTCCGGGTTGCCGGTGAATGCCGCGATGGTGACGCCGAGGCGTTTCGCGGGGATCAGCACGCGGACCAGTTCATCGCTTTCCCCGCTGTAACTGAGCGCCAGCAGCAGGTCCCGCTCCTGAAGCATTCCGAGGTCGCCGTGCATGGCTTCGACCGCATGGACGAAAATGGCGGGGGAACCGGTGCTGGCGAGTGTCGCGGCGATCTTTTTGCCGACATGCCCGCTTTTGCCGATGCCGCAGACCACGATCTTTCCTCCGTTGTCCAGGATTTTGATGCAGAGCCTGACCAGCTCCGCAAACTCCTTGCCGAGGTGCTCCTTGAGATAGAGAAGTCCGTCAATTTCGACCTGCACCGCTTCTGCGGCGGTCTTCAGAATAAGTTCCGTATCCACTTCAAATCCTTTCCTGATGATAAGTTTCCGGAGACAATATACAATGATTTTGAGATTTAAGCAAGAAAAACTGCGTCACTTTGTGGAAAGTAATTTGAAAAGCTGCCATGAGTGATGTAAAATTCAGTAGATCTGAACAGGCAACCCAAAAAGGATTTGGAAAGGAAAGAACATGGCTTCTGAAAAGTATCTGGCTATCGACATCGGCGCTTCCAGCGGGCGCGCGATCGTCGGCACCCTCGAAGACGGTAAAATCACGCTTGAGGAAATGCACCGTTTTGAAAACGGCCCCACGGAACGCGGCGGCTCCCTCTACTGGAACATTGAGTCGATCTTTGCCGAGCTCAAAGAGGGGGTCCGTAAATCTCTTGCAAAATATCCCGACATCAAAAGCATGGGCATTGACACATGGGGCGTGGATTATGTGATCGTCAAGCCGGACGGCTCTTTTGCCCGTGAACCTTACAACTACCGCGATTCCCGCACGGACAATGTGCCGGAGGAGGTTTTCAAGACCGTTCCGGAAGCAGAGCTTTACTCCCGCACCGGGATGCAACTGATGCAGATCAATACCCTGTTCCAGCTTGTCGCGCACCGCGGAAAGCATCCTGAGGATTTCGCCGACGGCAACATCATGCTGATGATCCCCGATGCGATTTCTTATCTGTTCAGCGGCGACCGCACCTGTGAATACACCGAGTCCAGCACCTCCCACATGCTGAACGCCGTTACGCGCGACTGGGATTTTGCCACGCTTGACAAACTCGGCTTCCGCCGTTCCTTCTTTCCGAAGATCATGGAACCTTCGACGATTGTCGGAAAGCTCAGGGCGGAACTTGCGAAAGAGCTCGGCGTCCCGCAGATCGACATCTGTAAAGTCGGCAGCCACGACACTGCTTCCGCTGTTGCGTCCGTTCCCGCTCCCGAGGATCGTAAATGGGTCTATATCAGTTGCGGCACCTGGGCGCTTTTCGGTGCGGAGCTGGATGCGCCTGTGCTGACGGAGGAAGCGCGGAAAGCCGGATTTACCAACGAGGGCGGACTCAATCATAAAATCCGTTTCCTGACGAATATCATCGGCATGTGGCTGGCGCAGGAACTCCGGGCGGATTGGGCGAAGCGCGACGGGGAAAAGAAACCGTGGTCCGTCATTGATAAAATGGCGGCGGGATGCGAGGGGCTCAAGTTCATCATCAACCCGAATGAGCGCGAGTTTCTTTCTCCCGGCGACATGGCGGGGAAAATCCGCCGTTTCTGCGAACGCACCGGGCAGGGGACTCCGAACGATGCCGAAACGATCCGTTGCGTTTATGATTCTCTCGGTCTCTGCTTCCGTGCAAAATTGGAACAGTTGTCCGAGCTTTCCGGTTCCGTTTATGACTGCCTGAATATTGTCGGCGGCGGTTCGAATGCGGATGTCCTGATGCGGATTGCAACGGATATCTGCAATGTGAAAGTGATTGCCGGCCCGGTGGAAGCCACGGCGACGGGCAATATTCTTTCACAGGCGATGGCGGCAGGTTCCGTCAAAGATCTGGTGAGTGCGCGTGAGATTGTGAAGTCCTCCTTTACGCCGAAGATCTATTCCCCGCGTCCTGTGGACCGCACACCCTACGATGCCGCTTATGCAAAATTCAGGGAACTCACAAAAAAAGATTGAAGTTCTCCGGAAAATACGAAACCGGGAAAAGGCCTGTAACACTCTTTCCCGGTTTTTTTTGCAATGAGCCGCGTCATTTGCTGCGGGATAATCAGAATATTTTACAGCCATACGAAGCTATGGGAGGAAAAATCTTGAAATGAACTTGAAAGTCTTGAAAAGAAACGGATGCCGCATCATACTGTTTGCAGGACTTATGATATTTACCGGCTGTGGCGGCAATTCGTCGCAGAAAACGGGAAGAAATGCAGACTCTGCACCATCGGCAATCAACAGGAAGAATTTGAATCGTATGGAAATCATGCGTTATGACGGGCCGTTAAACAGGCATGGCTGGAAATTTCTGGAGTCAAAGGCAGGGGAAATGGTCTATGTGCCGTTTGAAGGATACTATGAAAGCAAGGGCGGACGTGTTCAATCCCCGATTGTCAAATTAAATAAGAAAGCCGGTGAACCCGCTTATTATTCCGTGGAGTTCAAGGCAAAAGCAAAGGATCACTGTTACTGGTGGGTTGATCTTTTCGATGCTCAGGGAAAGCCTCTCCCGGACATCAACAGCGCCGTATACCCCACAGATGATGAAGTGGCTTATAAAGAGATGATTTACGTGCAGGGCAAGGCGGATGCCATGCAGCTTGCGTTCATTTCCAAAGAAGGTGTTTCAGTTCAGGACATTGTCGTGAAAAAAGTTTCCGCAAAGGAGGCGGCGGAATGGTGCGATACTCTTTACAGGGATATGCCGAAACTCAAATTCACAGAACAGGCTCCGGCATTCCTGCCCCGGACTGCGGCGGCACTCAGAGACGGCACACCGTGGAGGATCGTAATGCTTGGCGACAGCATTATGAACGACAGTTTCAACTCTGTATTCCAATCTCTTGTGAAGCGCGATTTTCCGAACTCAAATTGTGATTTCGTAATTTCCGTCCGAGGTTCGACCGGATGCTGGTTTTATCAGAAACCGGAGAATTTCAAGGCTTATGTGGCGGATCTCAAACCGGATCTTCTTATCATCGGCGGCATCAGTAATCCGAAAGAAGGCGACTGGACCGGTGCAATCATAAAAGTAATCGAACAGGCACGCAGGATCGGATGCGAGGTACTCCTTCTGAGCCCGCCGCTCTCCCTTGACTGGCGCCCCGCATCTCCGCGAAATCCGGCACTGCCCGCAGACAATATTACCTGGAGTGAAAACACGAAAGACTGTCACGGGAAACAGTTGCTCCAGCAGGAGCCCTATCTGGATGTCGCCCGTAAAACGGGTGTCCCGTTCTGGAACCTGACTCCGCTCTGCGCCGATTATCTGGCATCATCCGGAAAACCGCTCGGCTGGTTCAACCGTGACACGATTCATAACAATGACCGGGGAAAACAGGTAATAGGGCGAATTCTGCAATCCTGCTTCCGTTTATTGAAACAGGAGCCGTAAGGCTAGGCCACAAGCCGCTCCGTCTGTTTCGTGACGTCAAAAGGATGCACCACCTGTCCCTTGCTGTCGATGCTTGCCGTTCCTGAAATGAAGCAGAGGGAACGGTCTCCCGGCACAAGACGTGTCCCTTGCTCGAAAGTGCCCCTGTACAATACTGTTGGAGAAAGTATCTCTCCGGCATGTCGGGGCAACCCGGGTTTGCGGTTGAATTCTCTGATGAAGACCAGACTGCCATCGCTGCTGATATCACCACCGCCGGAAGTGAATTCAATTTTTCTGCTTTTCGGACCTTGAGAGAAGCAACGCGGAGAAATATATTTTGTCATAGGCAGACATCAACGTTATATTGTTGTGTAAGTTACTGCCATATTCAGACCAGGGGAAACTTTTGACTTACTGTTCAAGTTATAGGCTGAGCAATGATTTTCCATGATAAGGGACATTTGCAGTTATTTTGCCATGATGCTGATATTTGAGAGGGAGGATAATCTGCACAAATCCAGCGCTTTCACCAGATCGGCATGTTTCACATTATCTGCACAGAAAATAATCAGTTGGGTTTCTTTGTTATTCTTACCGATATGGTTGAGGTATGTCGGCAACTGTTCTCGGGAAATCGCCTGACCGTTGAAAAGATACGTTTCCGTGTTCTCATTAATCTCCAGAAATGCAAAATCGCTGATCGCGGAACTCTGTGCCGCAGATTTCCCGCGACGGGCAGGAGAAAAGTTCAGCCGAGTATCTTCTATGATCGGCTTCTGGGTCAGGATAAAATAAATCAGAAGAAGAAAAACAATATCAATCATTGCCGATATCGGCGTTGAATCCTGCGAGGACAACTCTCTTTTGCGTTTTCTTTTCAACATGATGATATCCTGTTTATTTCTTTAACTCGGCATGGAAAGAAACATCTGTAAAACCTTTGCCCGCCAGTATCTTAATAATCTTATCGGTTTCACGAAACGTAACTTCACGGTCTCCGCGTATGACGATGGAATGCCGGGTTCCCCATTTTTCCGCAACGGAACTCAATAAAGCCTGCAGTTGTTCCCGGCTGATGATATTTCCGTCGATCGTGATGTTTCCACTGCGCCGCAGATTGATCGTCAGATTTTCACTCTTCCTTAATTTCAAGGCGGTTCCGTGAGTTACCGAAGGCAGAACAATTTCCTGGTCCGCAACCTCTCTGTCGATATCAATGGTCACGACAAAAAAGATGATCAGAAGAAAGACGATATCAATCATGGAAGACACAGGCACCGCCGAATCCTCCGCATACTGTCTGCGCCCGCGCTCCATCAGACGCGCTCCTTGATATCTTCCAGGATATCATTGACAAGATTTTCCATTTTTGTCACAGCCGCAATCGTCTGGTTTTTGAAGATGTTATAGGCAACAATTGCAGGAATGGAGATGAACAGACCTGCCGCAGTTGTATAGAGGGCCTGCGAAATGGACATCGCCAGCAATTGTGCTTTTTCCACACCGGCGGCATTGCCCAGAGTGAAAAAGGCGTCCACCATACCGGTTACGGTCCCCAGCAGTCCCAGCATCGGCGCAATGGTTCCCCACAAATTCAAATATCCGAGCCGGTGCATGATTTTTTCCTCCTCCTCGCGGATCGAAGCAACAGCGGTCTCCTCCATCGCCGGATAGCCCTTTTCCAGTTTCAGGAGAGTCTGTTGAACCACATTGCCCAGGGCGGATGGCGTCTCCTTGCACAATTTCATGATTCCCGCGGAATCTCCGGCATACAAAGCTTCAAGAATCCCGCGGAATATCCCTGCAGGAGCAATCTTTTCACGACGGACCCTGATACAGCCGTCGATGATCCCCCATAAAGTAAACACGGAACACAAAAACAGCATCACCCAAATCAGAATGCCGAGAAAACCGCTGTCTATGACCACCTGAAAAAATGAACCGGAGATTTTCCGTTCCGCGCCGTCCGCGGCAAAACACACCATTACTGCGGACAGCAGGATTGGAGTAATGAGTTTTTTCATGAAATACCCTTTCTTTAATTCTTATTTTGAATATATCGTGCAATCCTGTTATAATCCGCCAGCAACGCATCATCTTTCATCTGTTCGGCATATCCTTTTGCCTGATTCAAGATTGCCGCATAAATTCCCGGCAGTTTCACAGGCTGATTCTCCAAATCGCGTTTCAAGGGAATCAGGAGCCCGTCCAATACGGTGAGCGCCTGTTTCATGTTTTTTTCAAATTCATAGGTTTTGGCAATCTCCTGTTTGGTTTTCAGGAATATTCCTGTCAGATTACCCCTAGCGGCAAATAATGCAATATCCGTAAGCTCATAGCGCGCCAGTGCATATTCTTTCATGTTCATATAGACCTGAGCTTTTGTCTGCTTGGCGGGCAGGTAAAGAATACTGCTATTTTCCTCCAGTGCAGTATCACACAATGACAAGGCAGTAGGATAATTTTTCAATTTCATTGCGGCGACAGCAGTTTTCAGCCTCATATTTGCAAGAAGTTTTCTGTTTGCCGCCGTAGTGCGCACCGTCTCGAACAGGCGTCCGGCATTGAATGCGATATGCCATGCATCCTGAGCCCCCGGACCTTTTGCATCATAGAGATTTTCTATCAGAAACATCAGTTCCTTATCCGTAAAATGCGCATGATGTTTCAACGCAGTCCTCAAAAACAGGGAGGCTTCACGGTATTGCCTCCGCTTCATCAGATCCACCCCAAGCCGGAACTGCATTTTCACAATGTCCCGGGAGTCATAATTCCTGAATTCACTCAATAACGCCGCCGCATTCTTATTTTCTCCAGCTTCCAGAAACAGTGCCGCGGGCTTTGGATTATCGGCAAGTGAATTCCGGTTATTCTTCCGTCTGGCCAGTTCCAGCAACAGTTCTGCAGCCTTCTTTTTATGATTCAGCGCTTCTTCGATCTTCACACACAGCCGGATCTCATTGGCAGCGGTTGTCCTGCCCCGCAGTAATCCGGCGGCTTCGGCCAGGATTTCCTGATCCGGCGGCGTCCGTGAGATTGCACTATAATACAGGGCTTTCGCTAAGCGAAGCCTGTTTTCCGGGATGGTCTTTTCCGGAACCTGACGATAAAACTCAACCGCTTTCAAAAAATCCTTCCGCAGAAAATGCAGATCACCGATCCTTGAACATAAGTAAGCTCTTTTCTCTTTCTGATCCGTGCTGTCCAAAGCCTCCTCACACAGTTTCAGGATTTCCTCCGTTGCTTCCGAAACCACCGCCGGAGCCGCTTGCCCTGCGGCAAGCCTTTGATTCAAGAGATCGAATTTGACTTCAGCCAGATTCCATTTTACCTGGGGGACATTGGACTGTTTTGGGAAAAGCAGAAGATATTGCTCATACAACCTCACCGTATTTTCAGGAAGAGAGTCATGAAAGATATTGGCGCAAAGCAAAATTGATTCTTTAAACAGAGAGCCGGAATATTTTTTCAATTCATCCAGATAAAAACGACATTTTTCCGTATTATTCTGCCTTGCCGATACCTCCGCCAAAGCTTTCAGGTAAACAGAGGGAGCCGCATTTCCGCTGGAAGTTTTCAACTCACGTTCAAGGACTTCCATTGCCTGCCGGTAATTTCCGCTTTTAATCATCAATAAGACATTTGACGGAATACGGGAACTCCCTTCCGCATTCTTGAACTGAAATCCGGCAAGACTTCTGAATGACTTCTTTGTCAATTGTTCCAATGCAAGCCGGCAGTTCTCATAACGGGACAATGCATCCTGTGCCATATCCGAACCGGAATATTCCGTCACAAGAAGATAATAGGCGTCCATTGCCTGTGCGGCAAGCATGATTTTTTCATTCCTATCCTGTTCCGCTTCCGCCAGATATTGAAAACTGCACCCGGAAAGAAAGAGCAATGCCGGAAGCGGTGAATTTTCTTTTCGCCCTTCTCTTGCGGCTTTTGCATCCAGTTCTTTCTGCAATTCAATGTCCTGATTTACAGAATGAATCACCATTCTGTAATCCCGCAGTAGAAAGTAACAGCGGGCAATGCCGAGATAAGATAAAGATCTGGCAATATTCCGTTCATACCAGCGAAATTCCTTCAGGCGCATAATCAGGGAATTCAACCGGGACCGCTCCTCTGCAGTCGGTATGTTACCGGCTGTTTTACAAGATATATTTTCAAGTTCAAGCAGTAATTTCAACAATTCTTGCTGCCTCTCCGTCCGGGAGAAAACACGAAGAAGCAGGGAATTCATCTTTTCAAGTTCATTGTCTTTTTTCTCGCGGATGTAATATTCACGGAGAACCTTGACAATTTTCTGCAAGTCGGCAGATGACAGATTCTTATGATTTTGCAGCCTCGCCTCATGCCGACGGATGTTTTCCGGAGAATCCGCATAAGAAAAGAAAGAAATGGAAAACAGAAAAATCAAAAAATATTTCAAGAATTTTTTCACAAATAAATTTACCTTTTATTGAAAAATCATATTTTCTGTAATATTATAGTGTATCCTGAAATAAAAGTCAATATCAGAAGGCAATATATATGGAAGATAATATCTTCAAAAAAAGGAATCCGGAGGCAGTTCCATGGAGAAAAAAATATCCTGTCTGGCTGGACCGGTACCTCGGAGTTGTTGTTTCCATTTCGATTCATCTGGTTCTGCTTGCCTTTCTGAGCTACCTTATCTTTTATACCCCGACAGAAAAAAAACAGCATTTCAATATCGATATTTCTGAATTGAAAATTCCGGAATTGGATATTAAACTGCCGGATGAAATCCGAATTGAAAATATGACGGATTCCATTACACCCGATAACTCTGCGGAAAATGCCGTGGACTCCGTGGCATCTTCGTCCAAATCACCGGATTTCATCACGACAACCACTCCGCCGGCGGAGTGGCTTCAGCTTGGCACAACCGCTTCGCTCCCATCTTTCAGTGATGGATTCATATCGCTCGGCGATGCAGCTCTGGCAGGAGGATGTACTTCGGGCAATGCATTCGGATATCGTAAGTCGCAAAAAGGGAAAACAGGGAATTCATTCGAGAAAGCAGGAAATAAAATCACCATAAACGCGCTGAATTACCTGAAAGATACGCAGAATCCGGATGGCTCATGGGGGGATGCCGGAGAATCCGACCTGAGGAACGCACTTTCCAGTCTTGCATTGCTGGGATTTCTGGCTTACGGAGAGGATACCGCTACGCCGTTGTTTGGGGATACGGTACGCGCAGCACTGCGTTTTCTTCTGAAACAGGGAACTGAAAATAATACAGGAAATCAACCGGACAGTTTCGGGGAAGCTCTGATGACTTATGCTTTGGCGGAAGGAGCCTCCGTCACACAAATCCCGGAATTGCTCGGAATTACGCGAATCCGTACAAAGCAGATACAAAAGAAACTTTCCCTGCAGGAGAACGCATGGAGCAAAGGAACGCTTTCCGCATGGAATTATCAGGCGTTGAAAGCCGCCGCTTTTGCGATAGACCGGAAGGAATTTGACATCTTCACAAAACGGATTATTCTTCAGCTTCTCCAATATCATCGGAAACAGTGCGAAAACCTCGGCAGACGGTCAAACCTGAATGAGTTGAATGACATTTTCCTCCGAACCTACTCCCTTCAACTGTTCGGTTATGCAAAATATAAAACTGTCGCGAAATACTTCTCCCGCGCCCTGCGTGCCGGCGGGGACACAATGTTTGAATGCCGCTGGGATACAGGTGAAACCTGGCCGCTGTATCACTGGTATTACAGAAGCAATGCAATTTTTTCATCTCAAGCTCATTCCAATGATATGTGGAATAAATGGTTCCGGAAACTGGTAGATACATTGCAGCAGCATCAGAATGCAAACGGCAGTTTTATTTCCCCCGAAATCTCCGGTGCCTACAATCAGTCCGGAGAAAATATCCCGACTTTCAAATCCGAGCGTAATCTTGCGATTTACAGCACCGCGTTATGCGCACTCATGCTGCAGACAAAATTCCGTTACCGCACCTCTTATTTTGAAGCGGGGAAAAATAGAAAAATACAGCTTGTCCCGCCGGAGATCAGCCAAAAGACAGGAACGGCAACCGTATTGAAAGAGCCTGTGACGGCACAGTGAGTCACTGAATACACCCTGAAAGCCTGAATTTCAAGGGGGGCCATCCGGAAGGAGAAATCACCGGCAAATCCACGAAAAGCGAAAAACGGTCTCCTGGTTTTCCATGTACTTCACTTATGACTTCCGCTTCGAGCTCGTTTGCATTTTGAGTTGATACTCTCAATTCAACCTGCCTTTTTCCCGTTGCCACAGGAGTACCCAATGAAAAATTCCTTCTGCCTTTGATTCTGAATATCTTTTTGATTCGTGTACCGCTTCTTATTTTTCCGAGGTAGAGCTCCGGTGACGGCGAAACAGTAAAAAGCGGAACGGCGGTTCCACTGAAACACAGCTCTGCGGGAGATGCCGGATCATTGGATAAGATGTAGAGCTTGCCGGAAAAATCGCCGGAATAAC
>ENA-UOJE01000947-UOJE01000947.1-human-gut-metagenome-genome-assembly--contig:-C23-NODE-947-length-28863-cov-6.662906_pt1 | contig 28863 bp, 22 predicted proteins | sample MGYA00242341_ERZ723888 | MGnify/ENA metagenome assembly ERZ723888 | reverse complement strand
CGGAGCGCGCACCGGCCAGACCGGCTCTGGCTCCGGCCACTGAGAGATCCTGACACGGGTTGCCCCCACATATGATATTTACTGGTGGCAGCTCCGCACCATTGGGTTTTGTGATATCCCCGACATGAACCATATCGGGAAACGTCAGCTTTGTCACCTCGATAGGAAATGTTTCAATTTCGCTTGCCCATACCGGGCGGATACCATTCCGCACCGCCGCCAGAGGAAAGCCGCCGATCCCATCGAACAGGCTGCCCATAGTTAATTCGTTTGTCTCCTGATTCGGTACACACCTCCAAAAGCAAAAAGCCAACCGTAAAAACAGCTGGCATATCGAAAATATGTTTTGACTTCTATGTCACATTTTGGTAGAATGAATGTGGTTCTTTCGAGAACCGGGCGCTGCCATAACACGGTAGGCGGTTATCCCCCTCTTTCAGGGGGTGATCCTTCTTTACCCCCTGTCCTGACTGGAAGGGGGTGGTAGGTGTGAATGTTGTTACATATGAGGAACTGTTCCAGCTGCTCATGGTTCTCATCACCTTTGCCAGTTTGATCATTACGATCATAAAAAAGAAGTAAACCGCCCCAAGTCCCCACTCGTGCGGTTTACTTCATCGCAATACTAGGGGGCTAACCGTCTATCGGCAGCGCCCTTTTCTATGTTTATTATACCACGATTCCGCAGTCTGTCAAGGGCTGACCTTCTGGTCAATTTCCGTTCCGTCATACAGATACACCTTGATATGATCAGCAGATATCACTTTTACCGTATGTACCAGCTGCCGGATCATTTCCTCGTCCCACTGCTGCATGTGGTGACTCATTCCGTCTAATGCCGCTTCCATCGTATGCACATGTAACTGTACCGTTTGGTCTTTTCGGAGCCGGGCGGCAATTTTTTCGCGCTGTTCTTTCAGCGACGCCATCTCATTGGCAATACTGCCAAACCTTGCTGCGTTCTTCACCGCACTGTCAGGCTGTTGGAGCAGTATGTTAAATACAGCAGGGCGGCTCCCTTCTGAAATTTGATTGAACATATTGCCTGTATTCCGACACTACTTCCCCAGGCAAGGGCAGGAGCGGAAACCGCGCTTGGCCGCACGTCACGGGACTTGCACCCCTCCGAGGATCTCTCCGAGCTGCCCCCATTGCGTGTAACTGTGGCTGGGCAGGAGTACCAACGCTGGTGCTGTCATCGCGAGACAGGTCGGCCACGGCCTGTTTTCTGAACCAACGGACCCGCTGGCCACCTTCCTTGCCGCATTGATGCAGATGAACTGCACAGGTGGGTCATCGCACGTTTTCCAATGTCGCTTGCCAATTCTCTGTCTTTGCATGGCACACCAGCGGACGTATTTCCGCTTCTGGATATGTAATTGAGAAGGTACAGCGAAAGGACAATGATAACCCCTTCACTTATAAGCCGATTTTCTGCATATCCGTATGACAAATCAGCCAATACTTCCCATAATATTCAATAACTTCTTTAGTTTTGACAATGTTTTCTTCCGTCGTCTGCTGATACCGGACTGGGTCATATTTGCCTTTGACGCATACTCCGCTTCTGTCATACCTTCAAAATAGATAGCGTGAATGAGTTCCCGTTCCGCCCTTGGCAGAGCTGCAATACACCTATGCAGCTGATTTCTGAGTTCATTGGCAAGTGCGATCGCCTCCATGGTCTCTGTTACCACATCCTGCAATCCCGATTTGCCATCGATACCTTGGCTGTCGATGGTGTTATACGATACAACGCCATTGTCCTTATCCCGTTCCTCCAGATATCGTTCCCGCCTGTCCATTTTGTAATAGGCTACATACACATTTTTCTCAACCTCAATCAGTTTGCCCTCAATGGGAATAAAATACTTTTCCTTATCTGCCATAGCGCAGACCTCCTTAGAATTGAAATTTGACAGGTTAGTTCAAATTTCAGAAGGAGGTGCGCGAATCCTGTACAAAAACGCTGTAAAAGGCTTGTATAAAATAGAGAATTTTTTAGTATTCCCTCTCCTTACGCAGAAACGAGAGAAACACTCGCAGAAAAAGCAACACCATTCCCGATATCCCCCTATCTTTTGATAGCGGAACATCGGGAATGGTGTCGGAAAATTTAAGGGCGCAGGTAGCGTCACAACTGCCTGCGCCCTAAGTAGGACAACGACTCGATCATGTTTTTCTTTATGATCCCCCAAAGTTCCCGGGGGAATCTCCCTCAACAGCACTCTGAAAATCAAATCGCGTATTTCTTCACGATCTCATGCATGTCTTCAAACTGCTGCTCCATATCCCATACCAGTTTAAACTGAGTGCGGCTGCGATCCAAATTCTGCTCCGGATAACAGATGTGGAAATAATTGTCGCCGTCCAGATAATCCGTCAGGAACCGGATACCACATTCCAAAGTCATCAGTCTCGCGCCCCAGGGAAGATATTCCAGCTCTGCTTCTGTCAGTATGCCGTCTGCCCCCTGCAGGAAGCCTCGGGTGAAGACCTCATACAGCTCCAAGTCAAGATTCACCTTGCTCAGATCCTTTTCATCCTCCGCACTGTGATTCGCGCCAAAACGGATGGAATCGCCGAAATCGTTAATGGAAAGGCCAGGCATGGTAGTATCCAGATCAATGACGCAGATACCCTCATGGCTTTCCCGGTCAATTAAAATATTGTTCAGCTTGGTGTCGTTATGAGTCACCCGCAGAGGAAGCACGCCTTCCTTCAGCGCGTTCAGGGCAACAGAACAATCTGCCCGCCGATCCAAAACAAACTGGATCTCCGGCTGGACGTCCTTCGCTCGCCCCAGCTTGTCCGCAGCCACCGCCGTCTGAAACTTGGCGAAGCGATCCTCGGTATTGTGGAAATTTGGAATTGTCTCGTGAAGCGTTTCCGCCGGATACCCATTCAGAAGCCGCTGGAACCGGCCAAAGGTTCTCGCAGATGCCTCAAACAGCTCCGGGGTAGCCGACTGGTAGCAATCCGTGTTTTCGATAAAGGGCATCAAGCGCCATACCCGACCGTTTGCGTCCGTGTAGAAATCTCTGCCGTCCTTCGTCTTGACTACAGAAAGCGTTTCCCGCGTTGGGTCACCGCCATCCGCAAGAATTTTATTTCTCAAGAAGGAAGTAATCCCCACAAAATTCTCCATCAGCTCCTCTGGATGGGGAAAGGCAGCATTACTCAGCCTTTGGATGATAAATCGGATAGCATTTCCCTCTTGTGACTGACAAACAGCACAAAACGTGTCATTGATATGCCCCTTCCCATAGCGATCCACGCTGAGAAGCATTTCCGGGAAAGTGTAAGCATCCAGCGCCTCCCGCAAGCCTGGAATCTCATTTCGTATGTATGGTAATAAACTCATGAAAAAACCTTTCTGCCGTATGATCTCCGCACGGCAAATCTCAAATAAGCTAATTTATGGAATCAGCACCATTCGGTCTGTTCCTGCAGGTTGCTCCCGTCAAACAGGAAAGTTTTGGCCTCATATCTTCCAAAATCCAGATGGAAGAGTTTGCCGCAAAGCATCAAGTTCGTTTCCACATTGTGTTCATTATTGTTGACAAATCGCAGTGTATACGCATCCCCTGTCCTGTAGAAGGCAGATAGGGAAACGGCCTGATTTTCCAACCTCAAAACCGGCTTGATGTCCCTTCCGTTTCCATGAGGGAAGAAATTCAGCGAATAAGGCTGGTTGACAAATTCCTGGGCATTGTTTTCCAGCTTCTCCCGTCTGTCATAAGACAGCCGGAAAGAGAAGCTGTGCTTCCCCTGCTCGATATACGGGATAAAACGGTTCTCGTCAATCAACGCCCGATCATCAATTGGATGGGCGCAATACGCCGCTCCCCGCAAGAGCGTGGCATACAAGTCATTTCCCTCAGCGCTGAACCCAAAGGTGCAGTTATTGTAGAGTGCCAACACTCTATCCCCATCCTGAAAGCCAACAAAGCGCTGGGCATGAATTTCGCCGCCGTCCTTCCGGAATTCGTCGGTTCCAAATGGGATTTGGCCAATAAATGCTCCATCAAAGGCACAGGGCAGCTTGATCTTCAGTGCCTTCTGCTGTTCATTCCATAAGACGTCTACCCGAACATCTGTATAGGGCATGTCACGATACATCTTGTAAGAAATTCGGACAAAGCTCGAATTTCCTTCAAAGAAGCTCTCCACTTCTGTCAGCACGTCCCCATTTTCGATAACATTTACGTTTTTCAGTTTTCCAAAGGGTCCCTGCCTGCATTCCGATAGGCGCATTGATTCCGGATTTTTGCCGATTTTATCCATGTACCAGCCCCATGGATCTGCATTGTCTTCGTATATCACAGGTTGGAAAGCGCCTCCGGAAATCAGCTCCTTTCCAGCGGTCACATAGCTTTCCATCAGGCCGGTTGTCCTGTTGATATGAATCGTCTTCATGCTGTCCGAGAAAACGATCTGCGTACCCTCGGTTTTTGGCAGACCTACCTTGGGTGTAACTTCCACACGGAAGTCCACACGAGTAATCCCCAACGGCGACAGTGTACACCGGTAAGCGATCCGCTTGCGGCGATCATAGTGGATGTTGGAAAGTTCCTTGATACACTGAGTCGGTAATTTTCTGCCATTTTGATAGGCCGTCACCATATACTGCTGTGTATCAGAAACCAGCGCTTTAGGCATCAGGAACTCGGTCTCACATACGGTATCCCACTCATAAGGCTGCGGATTAAACAGGAATATCGGGAATTCCCCTCTCCCCGCCTTGACATACTGGGTACACAGAGAAAAGAACGCCTTGTCAAACTCCTGGTGCAGAAGCTCAAGCGCATAATCTGCCTTCCGCAGGCAGCTCTTTTCGCCGTCCTGAGCGCAGGTTCCGGAAGCAATATCATGAAATTCCAGCATAGCAAGTGACTTTTCCACTTTTTCGAACGCTTCCCCATTCCATGCATACAAGCCGTTCAATTCCGCCATGGAACATAGTTTCTCTGTGGTAAACAGCATGTTTTCCAGCTCGATATGCTTCTGCTTGATGCTTTGCATGGAAGTATAGGCTCCAATCAGGCAAGGCTGCAGAGAACCCGTGTATTCGGTAGTAGGCTGAATATCCGCAAAATACGCCTCCGGCGTGCTATGTACCACCTCGTAACCGGCATTCTGAATAAAGTGAGATACATCGTTCAAATCTTTACGAGAGGGAAGCCCACCGTGATTCCCTACGCCCCAGAGCGCTACTCCCACATCCGAGTCCTCGCAGACGGCGGCTTTGCGCTGAATATCCGCCAGAGCCGTTCCGAAGCCGCTGCAATAAATGGATTCATCCTCCACCCGGGACGCTTTGACACGGCTGCCGTCTTTCCCAACCCAGACAAATTCCCGGGCGGGCAGCGCCAGCATCTCGGGCATGGGGCGGCAGAACAGGTAGGAATCAAAGCCGCACTTTTTCAGAATCTGTACCAATCCAACCGAATGGCCAAAGCTGTCAAAATTGATGGCCGTAGTGGGACGGATCCCGAATTTCTCCTGAAAGTAGCTTCTGCCTAAGGATATCTGCCGGACAAAGGCTTCCCCGGAGGGCAGATTACAGTCCGGCTGCAGATACCAACCTCCCATAATGTGCCATTTCCCCGCTTTTACCTGTTCCAGAATTGCCTTGAATAACTCCGGGTCTTTTTCTTCCACGAACTCGTAGAGCAGAGCTTCATTGTGGTTGAAGATATAATCATACTCCCGAAGAAATTGCTCCGCCTGGTAAAAAGTTGAAATTGCCTCTCCAAGACCTTCTTCCCAGTCCCACATCCACACAGGGTCAATATGAGAATTACAAATCAAATGAAGTTTTTTCACTGAAGCACCTCATAACTTAGTGTACTTTTTCCGTCAGAACTTACTAATCTCACTTTTTCTGTACAATGGTTACGTCAAAGGAGTGCCTGACGCATTCCCGTATTTCTGACACGGAACCCAGTTCTCCAAAGCTCAACATTTGCGCAGCAGCATTGCCGATAGCGGTAGCTTCCCCCGGTCCGGCATACACAGTACAGCCGGTGGTCTCTGCCGTTAGCCGATTCAGGTATGCCGCATTACCGCCGCCACCGATGATGCTCAGAGCATTATACGATTTTCCTCTGCATTCGCGCAGCTGAGAAACCGCCTCTCCATAACAGACTGCCAAGCTGTGGTACACCACTGCCGCAAGCTGTGCAGGTGTTTGCGGAACCATCTGCTCACTTTCCGCGCAGGCACGCTGGATTTCCCCAATCATACTGTCCGGCGACAGGAAACGGTCATGATTGCAGGGGATAATAGAAGGCACTACTGCATCATTTGGCTTGGAAATCCGGTAGGTGTTCTCTCCCTTTCAAAAATGCAAATTGCAGGAACATCAACCGTGTTCCCTACTTTGCACTTCTGAGTGGAGACAGATGAACTGCCGGAATCCGTAGTAGAATGGTGCAGTAATGCCCTGTGTCTTATGTCATTCAATCTATCCTTTTCTGTATGCCCTATCGTTACAGATCATCGTGCATTTCCATCGCAACAATATAAGTTCTCCCTTGGAAACTATAAGGGTTTTCACCAGCGCCGCTGGCACAAAACAGGTAGAGCGGTGTCTGGCATTCATCGAGCAAAAGGCACGGGCGCTCCATATTGCCCTGAACAGTCCTCGTTCCATCCAGCCAGTTGACATTGCGGGAATAAACCTTTTCCCCGATCACCGGTGTAAAGTCCAGGCAATCTTTACTCTCAGCGTAAAAACCGCATCCCCACTCCCCGGTAATGCCAAAGCTTCCGTTCTTACTATCATCCTTGGCAATCAGGCAAAAAGTTCCCCTCTTTTGATCGTACCAAAGGAACGGATCCTCTACGTGAATGTCGGGGTCGTCGAAGCGAAGGATCGGCTGCTCCGACAACCGCTCAAACGCCCCGTCCGGTTTGTCAGCCACCGCAACCCCCAGCATCAGCGGTTCCCCTACCCCTCGCCGGGACTTATAAATCAAATAGGTTTTCCCCGAGGGTAAAATCGACACAGACGGGTTGGTCGTAACTGTGCAGTCCCAAAAAGAGCAGTCCCTTGGCGAAAGCAACGGCGTATCCCTGCGGACAAATTCGCCATAAATGGAGTCCGCCACCGCAACCCCGATACGCTTCCGGTTCCACACTTCCAGATTCTGTTCCGGAGAAGTCTCCTGATGCGGAGCCGGGCCGCCATAGGTTGTCCCCATATAATAGAGGTAATACTTTCCTGCGTAATACTGGATACAGGTATTGTGCGTATTCATCCCGTCGAAGAACTGTGGGCCTCTGCGCGGAAGCACAACCCGCAGAAAGCTATACGGTCCCTGCGGATGGTCGGAAACACATTGAATGATTTCACTGTTATACAGCCAGTTCCAGCCGAAGCCATATTCTTTCTTCCACCGGGAACAGAACATATGATACTTTCCCTCTGCCCGGATCACCGCACAATCCCAAACATAGTAGTCCTCCATCTCGAATGCTATAACCGCATTCCTGGAGTGATAAGGGAAGCACGTCATATCAAAGTTCTCCCCTGATTGCTTTTACTACCTGCTCGGAGCAAATCCTTGCGCCTTCCTCAGACAAATGAATTTTGTCACTTTCACGAATGTACTCGTCTATGTTTGGTGCAACCACTGAATACAAATCGTTGATTTCCAATCCCAAGGCTCGGAGCTTTGGTACAATCACTGTATTATAGCGCAGGATTACAGAGTTATCATTGTACTCATAATCGGGCCGTACAGGCGTCGTGGTCGCGAAGATAACCCGCGGCGCAATCTTCTTCAGTTCCTTCGCCACGCGGAGCATATTATCTACATATTCCTCTTCGCTGGTAAAAGGCTTTCCATCGCTGAACAAGTTTGTGGTGTCCCAAAGCCCATTATTCCAGTGGATGATATCCGCCCCGGTAATATTCTCACGCCATTCAAACAGTCCCCGCAGGGTATACTTCACAAAGCGGCAGTTTTCGTCCGGCTGATATACTTCATAGTCGCTTCCCAGCAATTCCGGAACCCTTGGTCCATAACCCACAAGGCGAATGGAATCGCCCAGCAAAACCACTTTTTTCATTGGAAATCTCCCATCATGCTTTCTGATTAATTTGATAAGATGATTGATTCAGGACATTTCGGCATTCTCTGCAAACACGTTTTATGTGCATGCAACGCCCTTTCGCCAATCAGTTCATATCCTTAAGAATTTTCAGAACCGTCTCCAGTTCTTCTTTCTTTACTATGTTCTGAGGCTTATTCTGCCGAACGCAATCATAAAAGTAATGGATTTCATTGGCGTATCCACTGCTTTGGGGCAGCTGTGAGAACTCTGCAGCATCGGTATCGTCAAATGGGCATACAACCTTTCCATCCCGCTGATAAATACTCAGCTTTGCGTCTTCATAAGCAACCACCGCATCCTCAAACTGGAAACGGAAAGACATATGGAACGGATAAGGAGCCGCAAACCAGGACGCTTCCACACTGACAAAGAAGTCCGGGTAGGAATAAACCGCGTGCAGGAAGTCCTGATCTTTTTGCTTGGAGCGGAAGTGATCAACCTTTGAAGGTGCGCCAAAGGCATACACAACAAAATCCAAATCGTGGATATGCAGGTCAAAGGGCACAAAACCGGATCGTGGTTCGTCCATCATCCAGCCGTCCCAGCTCCACTTCGGATAGCACCCAAGGCGCTCCATCTCACCGGAAAGCAGCTTTCCATAGCGCCCGGTATCATAAATCTCCTTCAGCAATACATACTCCGGCCAAAACCGGATGCACTGCGCCACCATAAACTTTACATGGTTTTCCTCCGCAGTCCGGTACAACAAGTCCACATCGCCAACCTCCATGGAAACCGGCTTCTCGCACAGAACATGGATTCCCTTCTTCATAGCTGCCAGAGCGAACTTTGTATGCAGGAAGGTGGGAACACAGATGTCAAGTATGTCCAGCTTTTCCTTTTCCAGCATCTCATAAAAGTCCGTATAGTGACGTGCGTCCGGGTAAGCGTCCATCTGCTCTGGGCGGGTATCACAAACTGCCACCAGTTCGCAATCGTCCAGCTCCTTCCACACCGGCAAATGCGTGTTGCTGATGCCGCCGAGTCCAACAAGTGCAACCTTATACATATTCCTCTCTCCTTAAAGTGCAGCAAAAATCTGCTTCAGATAATCCCGGGCAGCCAGAATGTCCGCATCCTGCTGAGCTCCCTCAATTTCTCTTTCAATGGTTACAGCCCCATCATAACCTAAAGAATGGAGCTTTTTGAAGAAGGCAGGGAAATCAACTTTTCCCGTTCCTATACGAACTTCTTCTCCCAGTTCGTGACCGTTGGTAGGATAAAAACCATCTTTCGCGTGAACATTCCGAACGAATTTACCCAACACATCCAGCGCATCCACCGGGTTTCCCTTGCCGTAGAGGATCAAATTGCCCGTATCCAGATTGACACCCAAATTGCCCGTTCCAACTGTTTCAAAGCAACGAAGCATCGCCGTGGGTGTCTCCTGCCCGGTTTCAAACAGCAGCCACTGATCATTTTCTTTCAAATGCTCCGCCACCTGCCGCACTGCATCACAAAAAGGCTGGAAGTTCGGATCATTCGGATCCTCCGGGATAAAGCCCATGTGGGTCACAACGTCCGTAATTCCTAAGGCTTTTGCAAAATCAGCACCATCACACAGGTTCCTTACGCGGCGCTCCCGCCACTGCTCCGGAAGAAGTCCAAGGGTTTTGGGTCCGTCATAGAAATCCCATACTCGAGGGCCTTCGTAGCCGCACCACAGGGCAGAAGGTGTGATTCCGTATTCCTCCAGCCATTTTTTCATTGTATCCGCTTTATCCAGTGTGTAGGTTTCCGGAACCCAACTGATCAGCTGGCAGCTGGTAAATCCCATCTGACGCAGTTTCTTCAGCTTCTCCGGCACCTGGTCAAAAAGTTCAAAGTATACACATGTTCCGACATCCATGTTTCATTCCCTCCTAAACGGGCACTGTTTTATTGGTTCTCTGTATATTTCCTGATGAAGTCGTTGAAAACTGACTGTAGGAGATTCCCCTATGATCAAAAACGGTTTGTCCGGAACTTCCTCAGGCTACACAGTAAGTGTACAATGCTTCTTCCCGTTCGTCAACAACCGGCAAGCACAAACTGGTGCTTTGGTTCCATTTCACTTACCGACGATTCACGGGAGTGGCTCTCACCCGTTTCCATTATCAATCAGCTTATTCTTTCCGTTAATCTACAAGAGCCGCCGCATTGTGCGGCGGCTCTATATTGTGTTGCTTGTATTGCCCTAGTCCTAAGAGATTATGCTTTGGCGCTGTTCAGTAATTCCACCATCGGCTTGGCATTTTCGCCGGTTGCATCCTCAATCAGCACCTTACGGCCTCTGACGAAGAAGAACGTCTGCTCAATAGAGAGTACTGCCTCTTCTTCCTGGCTCTCAAATTCACCTTCCAGCACCAGAACATCACCTTCCTGCAGCGGCATAAAATCGCCCAGGTTCCAAGTTTCGGTCTTCAGATAGAATTCGGCACTGCCGAACTTGACAATGGTGCCACGGCCGGGAATACCGATTTCGTACACAACGCCATCCCGAATCAGCTTTACGCAAGCGCTGTCCACAGGGCTGTACAGTGCAGTCCAGTCTTCCTTGAAGGGAGCATCATTTTCTGCGCCACGGAAATAAATGCCAGTGGGCGTTCTGCCTCTCTCGTCTTTTTCTAGCTTTGTGACGGCAAATTTCTCAAATGTGGTCCAATCTTTTGCCGTCTTGGCAGCAGCGCCGCGGGATGCAGAGGGTTTCTCCGTAACAGGCTTCGCCGGCTTTTCCGTCGGCATCGTATCGTAGAAATAAGGACGTTCCCAATAGATTCCAATGTAATTCGTCGGAATGCTCAGCACATACCCATTCTCAGAGTTAACGAAATCGCCGCTCACAATCAGCACATCGTCCTCGCGCAGAGGCGCATACTCACCCATTGCCCAGTTGTCCGCCTTGATATAGTAACGGTTGTCATCAAACTTGACAATGGTTCCACGGCCGGGAATTGCCACATTATAGGTAACGCCATCACGAACCAGCTGGATGCAGCTTTCAGTAGCCGGGGTATACATAAGCGACCAGTCCGGATTGCCGGGAGCCTGATTGTCCGCCAAAGTAAAGGACACACCGTTGGTAACATCTTTCCAGCTGTCCTCTCCCATCATGCCGGTCTCCACCTTGTTGAAGGCAGAACCATCCGGATAAGTCTCAGAAAATGTTGCGGAGCCGTACTCCATGGAAATATAATTGGAAGAGAAGGAAAGCGCTGTCTCGCCCTTCGCATCCAGGAAGTTGCCCTCTACCAGCAGAATATCGCCATCCCGGATAGGATAGACGTCACTCATCATCCATTTCTCGGTTTTCAGATAATATTCCGTTTCGGAGTACTTGATAATGGTGCCGGCCGCAATATTACCAATGGAGTAGGTCCTGCCATCGCGGATCAGCTTGATGCAGTCCGCACTGGCGGGGGTGTAAGACTCGGTCCAGTCAGGGTTGAACGGAGCAGCATTTGCGGACAGCTTGAAATAGAGGCCCTCAGAGGATTTGCCTCTGGAATCTGCCTGCATTGCGCCAGCATTAACAACCGTAGGCTCAGGAGCGGGTTCCGGCATGGTTGTGGAGAAATCTGCCGTGTTCGTACCCACAGTAATATAGCTGGTTGTTAAATTCAAAATTGTGCCGTCGGGAGCCTTAAATTGACCGCCGATGACAAGAATATCACCTTCCTGAAGCGTACCAAACGTTTGGCCTAGCGTCCACGTATCTGTTTTCAGGAAGTAATTTCCCTCACCATACTTGACAATGGTGCCTCGCTCAGCATTACCAATGACAATCTCCTGCCCACCACGGATGACTTTCACACAGTCTGCACTTACAGGATTGTAGGCCAGAGTCCAATCCGTCTCATAAGACGCGTCATTTGCTGGCGCTTCAAAGTAGATTCCGGACTTGGTCGGTGCTATATTACCCGTACTGGAGCTAATGGTGACATCATACGATTTACCAGGCTCAGACGGAGTAGAGGGAGCTTCCGGAGAGAAGGTTGCCGTTTCCGCCCCAACAGTAATGTAGCTGGTTGCCAAGTTCAGGATCGTGCCGTCAGGAGCTTTAAACTGGCCGCTGATAACAAGAACGTCACCTTCCTGAAGCGTACCAAACGTTTGGCCTAGCGTCCACGTATCTGTTTTCAGGAAGTAATTTCCCTCACCATACTTGACAATGGTGCCTCGCTCAGCATTACCAATGACAATCTCCTGCCCACCACGGATGACTTTCACACAGTCTGCACTTACAGGATTGTAGGCCAGAGTCCAATCCGTCTCATAAGACGCGTCATTTGCTGGCGCTTCAAAGTAGATTCCGGACTTGGTCGGTGCTATATTACCCGTACTGGAGCTAATGGTGACATCATACGATTTACCAGGCTCAGACGGAGTAGAGGGAGCTTCCGGAGAGAAGGTTGCCGTTTCCGCCCCAACAGTAATGTAGCTGGTTGCCAAGTTCAGGATCGTGCCGTCAGGAGCTTCAAACTGCCCGCCGATGACGAGAATATCACCTTCCTGAAGCGTACCGAATGTTTGGCCAAGCGTCCACGTGTCTGTTTTCAGGAAGTAATTTCCCTCACCATACTTAACAATGGTGCCTCGCTCCACATTACCAATGACAATCTCCTTCCCACCGCGGATAACTTTCACGCAGCCTTCACTTACAGGCTTGTACTCCAGCGTCCAATCTGTCCCGTAAGGCGCGTCATTTGCTGGCGCTTCAAAGTAGATCCCGGACTTGGTCGGCGCTATGTTGCCCGTACTGGAGCTAATGGTGACATCAATAGTAGTACCATTGCTCAGCATTACAACCCCGCTCTCCGGCACTGCCTCAATGGTCAACGAGCCATCTTCTCCCACAAAAATCAGGCTCTCGGCAACCGTGAAGGTGGTATTGCCATTGGTGAAGTCACCACGAATGACAATAACATCACCCGGCTTCAATGCATCCGCCAGCAGCTTCTCCTCGCCGGAAGCGGTCTTGAGATAATAACCGGTTTCACTGTACTTTACCAGCACTGCGTTCTCGGGAATGCCGACGTGGATCTCATCCTCACCTCGAATGATTACGATGCAATCATCCGCGGTGGGTGCGAAGGTGTTGTTCCATGCCAGAGAGTTGCCGTCCTCATCCACGTCCTCGTTCAGAGGAATGTCATTCTTGTCCATGGTGAAGTAGAAACCGCCATTCTCGTCCAGGGCGTTCCGCTCAGCATCCGCCTGCATAGCACCGGCCTCAATCTTCTTCGGCTCCTCCGCCTTGGGCTCCTCTTCTTCAGGCTGTTCCTCTTCAGGCTTCTGCTCTTCGGGCTTCTGCTCCTCAGGCTTCTGCTCCTCAAGCTTCTGTTCCTCGGGCTTCTCCTCCTCAGGCTTCTCCTCCTCCTCAAGCTTCTTTTCCTCAGGCTTCTGCTCCTCGGGCTTCTCCTCTTCAGGCTTCTCCTCTTCAGGCTTCTGCTCTTCGGGCTTCTGCTCCTCAGGCTTCTGCTCCTCGGGCTTCTGCTCCTCGGGCTTCTGCTCCACAGTCTGCTTGACTTCCGTTTGGCTCTTATTGACCTCATCAGCATGCGCAGTCAAGGGCTGGATCATTGAGAATGCCATCAAAATGGCTAATGCCAGTGATAAAATCCTGCTCAAAAATTTTTTGTTCATAATTCTCCTCCTGTTTTTTCTCTCCTCCCGATAGGGCAGAGAGGCGCTTATATTATGAAATACGTTTTTCCCAGTTGCCTTGGCACTCACACTCCTCATCAATAATCGCTGTGCTGATTTTCAAACAATCGAACGTTTTCAATTTTCTATAAGGGGTATCACAAATACGCCATCATACGCCGGGATTGTAAATTGAAATGTCCCATCAGCGGATTGCTTCACGTATTCGCTCTCTCCACCGGATATGACCTTCAAATAATGACAGTTTTCAACATTGAATTGCAGGCAGACATTGGCATCGTTTATTTCAAAATTCGCCAAATAATCCTTACCCGGGATCTCTGTCGTGGAACCTGCATTGGTGATCATATAAGCGTTCTCGCCATACGCATTCTCGAAAATACCAAAAATCACGTCCCCATCCGATTCTATGTTGGAGAGCAATCCCCACTGATCCTGAGGAAGACTTTTCGTCAATCTGAGCAACATCATGTTACTTTCAGCTGTGTCCACCTTGCCGGAGCCAATCCAGCGGTAGCTGCAATAGACATCTTCCCAAGCCCGCAGTTCCAGATCCACAGTTTTAGCATTTTCAAACAGCTCCGTGGGTTTCAGCGTGTTGAAATCAACCATTGGCGCATATGTTTCCTCATGCGATGTAAAAATGTAGTGATCCAGCGTCGATGCTCCATAGGTCATAGCCACTGCCATCTGCCACCTGAGCTGCTGGACGCTGGGAGAAACATATCTTCCATCCGTGGTGTCATGACCAGAGTTCTGCACTGTTACCTCCAAGGGAATATCGTTGTCCTTCGCACGGTATGCCAGTGTCTCCAGATTCTGGTAATAGCTCGGCCTTATCAGGTTACCCTCCATCAGCGGATAGTAGTCCACCGACAGCTGCTCTGGCTGAACCTTTCGGAGAAAGACATCTACATAATTTGTTTCATAATTCACTGCATTGCTGTCATAGTTCTCGCCATAGAGCGATTCGTATGAGCAGGGCTGCGGGAACAGATTTACATAGAACACTTTATCCTCTGGCATCATCGAGCGGAATTTCTCTTTTGCATCCGCCAGCCAATCGAAATCCGTAGCCGACGGCTCGTCCCACATCAGGAATCCTTGCAGTGCCGGATGGTCCGCATAAGCAGGAACCTCCTTGAGATCCCACCCCCGGAGATTCGGGATCACGGATATTCCAAACTGCTCCGCACGATCCAGCATCTCCAGCATGCCATCTTCGCCGGTCCATAAGTCATCCGGGCCAATGATCTGATCGATTCCTGCTTCCTTCAGCAGCATCATTGTCGCGAAGAAGAAATCGTGGTGAGTGCCACACCAAATACCAATCGTCAGCTTTTTCCCATCCAGAGGGACGGGTTCCCTCTCCGCAGGTATCGGATAATTTTCCGTTTCCAAGGGATGGCTCACGGTTTCCGTAGATACCGATGGTGCCGACGCACAGGATACCAGCGACAAGCAAATGGCAACCAACACGAACACGGCTGTAATTTTCTTGAACTGAACCTTCTGTATCATGCTCTCACCTATTTTTCATATATAGCAGCACGCTTAGCTGCTATGAGATGTCTTCCGCAGACGGAAGGAGCGAATCTGGAACGGCTTGAAACACAGGTCACGTTCCACAGAACCTACAGGGTCTTCCAGAAGATTCACTTCGGAAACTACCTCAAAGCCCCTCGGCAGCCTGAGTGATGTCATTGTCTCCTGCCCTGTACACTCAAAAGCACGCAGAACAAATCCTTCTCCATCATAGGCAGGCTTGAACGCAGTTTTCTGAATTTGCGGGTTGTCGAAGGAGGGCGCCAATTCGCAGTTTTCCCCGTAGAGATAACGTGAACTGAAGCAGCGCGCCTTGGTTTCCATGTCCAGCGGGTCGAATCCGCCTTCATGCGGATAAAACGCATAGGAATAGGAACATGGCTCCTGATCGCTGTGGGTGCATGGATAATCTGTAGAACGCAGCAGATTTATGGACAAGATTCCGCGCTTTGCCATGAATCCATTTTTGGCATTGTTCAGAACTGCCAATCCGCAGCTCTTCTGAGACAGATCCAGCCATTTCTGGCAGCACATTTCAAATTGCGCCGCTTCATGTGCCGTTTCATCGGATGTAGGGCGACCCAAATAGCCATATTGAATGTCGCTATATACCACCGAAGCCCAAATCTGGGGGATTGTCTCAGATCGAAGCATATATCCGGTATTTCGCCAGTCTACATGATGGGTCACATAAATGCAGGGATCATGGCGGTAAAACAAAACTGTCTGATGCAGCTTGGACTCCTTAAATTGATAAGTCTGCTCCAGTACAACAAGGTCTCCGTAGTCTTTTGTGTCCGTCTTTTTCAGAGACATATATCGTTCCGGCTGTTCCCGGTAGTCATCCTCAAAGTCCCACGCATCGCCTGTATCCATAAAGACACGCAGGCGGTTTGCGCTTCCGGCAATTTTCTTTCCCGATCCGGACAGGCAAATATTCTCAAAAGAACCGTCCGGAGCAATATCGAGCGAATAGAAATCGGTTTCAATATGAGAAATGTCGGGACCCGTTCTCGGGTTATTGAAAATGCGGGGAGGGATTTCCTTTTCACGTCCCTCATAGAGCAGGAAACCGTCACCGGCAGGCTGAATTGTAAAGACCGCTTCTTCTGTCGGATTCGGGAGTCGTGCGCCCGGTTGGAAACTCACGCCTACCTCTTGTGCCATTTTCCCCAGTCGTTCCAGCATCTGACGATACATGGCATTGGATTCTTCATATACTCTTCGAATAGACGAGCCCGGTATAACATCGTGGAACTGATACAGCAGGGCTTCTTTCCACAGTGCGTCCAAAGTCTCCTTGTTTCCGTGATTACCGGAAACGGACAGGAATTTTTCAAGGGAGAGCATTTTTTCTTCAAATTCCCGGCTATTATTCTTGCTGTTAGATTGCGAGGTATAGGTTCCCCTGTGCATTTCCAGATACATTTCTCCGTGGTAAATTGGCAAGTCTTCTTCCCGAAGCTGGTCGAAGTATATCTGTGCGCTCCCCATTTTCACCTTCGGCAGGTAGGGAACATTCGATGTCCGCCGGTTCCGTTCCAGCGTAGTCTCCGACGGGCCGCCGCCGCCGTCTCCTACGCCGTATACCATCATAAGCCTGTCTTTAGGGTCACTTTGCTTTATTCCATTCTTTGCATTCAGGAGCGCTTTAGGACCTGCGAGTGAATTGTAATTTCCCTCCGGGGGCATATGCACCAGTATCCTGGTACCATCCACTCCCTCCCAGTAAAAGCTGTTATACGGAAATACCGTCCTGTTGGACCACGATATTTTGATCGTCATAAAGCTGTCCTGACCGGAGAGCTTCAAAATCTGCGGAAATCCGGCAGAATATCCAAAGGCATCCGGCAGCCAGCATGTTTTCACATAATGTCCGAACTCCTCCTGCCAGAATTTCTGGCCATAGAGCATCTGGCGAGCCAGTGACTCTTCTCCGGGCAGATTGGTATCACTTTCCACCCATCCTCCGCCGATGATCTCCATAATTCCGTCTTTTTCCAACTGTTTCAGTTCGTGATACAAGTCGGGATCCTGCTCGCGTACCCACACCAGCTGCTGCGGCTGGGATACAACGAAATGAAAATCCGGGTATTTTCTCGCCAAATCTACAAAATTAGCAAAAGTCCTTCTTGCCTTGCGCTTTGTTTCCCGAATAGGCCAAAGCCACGCAAGATCCAGATGAGCATGACCCACTGCGGTTACATGAACGTTCTCGCATCCCGGAAGCTCAAACAGACTCGTCAGGATTTTCTTTGCCTTGGAATACCATTCCGGATCTTTATAAACAATAAGGTTCTGCGCAGCACGAAGGCCATAGAGAATCCTATTGCGATTTGGATCGTTATCCCCGATAGCATCAAGATAGTCTAACAGCGTATCAAAATCCCAGTAAATATCTTGAATCTGAGGGTTTTTGCGAACGACGCAAGCCGCATTCAGTCGTGCAGCACCCTGATTAAATTCGCCTAGAAGGCTGTTGGATGCCGCATCCAGATACAGTTCGAAGCACCCGTCCGTTGTCAATACATCTTCCAGCTGGTAGTAACGCTTTTCAATTGAGCTGTCAAGAATGCCAAAAACGACAGAACCCGCAGTAAATCCTTTTAATGCGGATCCGTTTGAATTTACCAGCAGCGCTTCCCCATCGTCAGAGAATTCAAGATACAGGTTTCTTCTGTCCATCTCTGCAGGGATTGAGCCGCTGAGGCGGAACCATGCGCAGGCAAAATTCTTTTTTGCCCATATCTCGCCTTTCCGGATCGGCTGAAATGTCAGTCGGGATACCTCAGAAAACGGGATTGGTTCATCAGAGTATGCATAAGAAGCATCCAAATTCAGAACTTTCTCAAAACAGCTGTCCCTCAGTTGGCCGCAGAAAAATTTCTTTACCTTCTGTTCCAGAAGCCGCTCATATTTGTCGCACGGTTCAAACTTTGGTTGGCTTTTCATCATTTTAATTGCTCCTTACCGACCGAATTCGTTCTTCAATCTTCCGTCAAAATATATTAGGGCTATCCATTTTCTTTTTGGAATACAACTTGATTTACCGACCAGACACGGAGTTCTTCAACATCCAGAGGGAAGTTTGAAGTAATCACCTTCGGTTTTCCCTTTTGCAAGGAGAAAAAATTGTCCGAAAAAACAACATCCGGCTTCAGGGGCTGTAAACACACCGATTTTGTAAAAGTATCCGACTCAATGGTAAATTGCTCAGCGTCCAAAGCACAGATGTGGTAATGTGGCTCCCGATACGGAACCATGTCATCTCTGCAAGGCTGCTGGTAGTTCTCAGAAAGTAAATTCCCCTGCATATCCAGAAGCGCAACATACACGAGTCTCTCTTGTCTGTCCTTTTCCGTATCGTCGCCGAAGGGCTTGCAAATCTCAAGCACATCCCTACAGGAAGCACCGGGAATCGTTCCATTCAATGCCTGTTCATACAAAATACGCCCGTCCAGATTCTGGAGCTGGTAAATCAGCCGATATTCCACATTCTCCAGCGAGTCGTTGGAAACGCTGACCGTCAGGTTTTCCACATCTCCGCTCAGGCTTACCAGGCAGGGAGCAAAGAAGCGCTTGGATGCATAATGCAGAGCTTTGAGGCCATGGTCATAGTCAACACTGCTCCAGGAAATAGCCGGCCAGCAATCGTTCAACTGCCAATACAGGATTCCGTTGCAGCGTGCCTTGTTTCTGCGCAGATGCTCCGTACATATTTTAATTGCATCCGCCTGAACCAACTGGGACAGCTGAACCATATCTTCAAATTTTTCAGGAATGCCATAGCACTGGCTCACATACCGCTCGATTCGAGCATTACTGCCAGGCTGTTTTTGGTGGTGGCACATTACCGCACTCTGGGAGGTCAGCTCCTCATTCTTCGCAAAGCTGCGAAGCTCTGAGAGCATGGGAAACGCTTGATGACCAACCTCGGAGAGCATACGCGGATAGATCAGCTTATACTCCTCGATCGGCCGCTCAAAGCACCAGATCCCCCAGTAGTGTGTATCATAATTTTCACAGTCGTTCTGGTGTTGAAAGATTTCCACGGACCGAGGGGAGGTTCGTTGGAAATGCGTTGATGTCAGGGTTTTCATCAATGGCGTCAGCACTTCCAAGCTCATGAGCCGGTAGCTTTCCATCCGCTCCGGTTCGTGTCCGTTCACGCCATCTTCGCACTCGTTGTCGCCGGCAATCAGAAACACGGATGCGTGATGCCGGAATCGCTTCACCGCATCAATGGTTTCCGCAATAATCAGATTTCGGAAATCTGTATCATAGATGTTGTAAACAGAACATGCGAACATCAGATCCTGCCACACCAGCAGTCCGTTTTCATCGCACCAATCGTAGAAGGAGTCATCCGGGTAATAGCCGCCGCCCCATATGCGAATGCAGTTGTGATTAAAATTTTTGGCCAGTTCCAGCAATTTTGCAGTGCGTCCCGGAGTTACCCTGGAGAGGATATTGTCCTCTGGAATATAGCAGGAGCCTTTAAGGAAAACCCGGCACCCGTTAATGGACACGCAAAAATTTGTCCCATACGCATCTGCGTCATTGTCGATGACAACTTCCCTCAGGCCAATACGGAACGACTCGCACAGGCGCTCCATATTATCTGCCTCCACAATAATATCCAGTCGATAAAGGACAGGATCACCAAACCCGGCAGGATACCACCGCTTTGGGCTGGGAACATGGAAAGAAAAGGAGCCATGCATTTCCAATGGACACGTTTGCGCAACTCGGAAATGATCTTCCGGCAACGATAGCTCCACGGTCATTCTGCCATTCGTATGGAGAACCATAGAAGTATCCACATCCACCTGTGCCGAGCCATCCGGAAGGAATGTCACCTCATGCCGAAAGCTATCAAGGTAGCCAATTGCTGTAGATAGAATATAAATATCCCGAAAGATACCCATGTCCCCAAGATTGGGGCCCCAGTCCCATCCAAACATATAATGTGCTTTGCGAATGCAGGGGCCTTTCGGTTCTGTCAGTCCGTAAGATGCAAAGAGTCCTCCGTCGTTATATTCCCGAATATAACGGTAGGGTGAGGTAAAAGAAATTGAAATAACGTTTTGTTCCGACAGGATATGATTATCCAGCAAAACACGCTGACGCAAATGCATATCCCGGCATGTCGTCACGAAAACACCGTTAATGGCAATCTCAGCCACTGTATCAATACCATTCAGGAAGAGGTAGTTCACGTTTTTCCGCTGCTCATCCGTCATGGAGAATGTTCGAGTAAAGGTATAGTCTTCATAGAGGCAGGCACGAGCCTCGGCTTCGCACGTACCCCAGAAAGGGTCTGGAATCAGATTATGCGCCAAAAGTGTACTCAGTACAGAGCCCGGCACTTGTGCCTCGAGATCATGATAATGGGGAGAATTCATAAGCCAAATGCCATTCAGGTCAACTCTCATTGAAAATTCTCTCCTTTGCTGCAATAGCAAAATGTGTCTGCCGACGGCAGGCATCAAATCCTGCCGTCGGTTTTCTCACGTTAGAATTCAGGAAGCGGCGCACCTTCGCCGCCACCGCGGGTTCCGAAAATAGCGGTGTAAGTCTTAAATGTATCGCGTACATTTGCGATTTCTTCTTCACTGTAACTATCGGGATATGCAACGCCTTTCAGGTAAAGGATGGTCATGTAATCCTTCATAATGCGATAGTTCAGTTCTTCATAAAGCTCAGGGTTATCAGCCTCGTAATGTGCAATAGAATCAAACGCATTCTGATACAGCGCATCCAACTGCTGGACAAAGGCGCGAGGATACAGCTCAGTAACAACCGGGAATGCTCTGATTGTTCCCATGCCATTATCAATAGCCGTCGCATAGTACGCACTTTGATCAAGAATGCGGTCATAAATCTCCTGCATACTGTCTGCGGCGTCTTTGTAATAGTTCCGGATAAAATCTGCCGCAAGCTCACGATAGCTTCGATTTACATCCCACATCAGATTAGCCGTAACATATGCTTTCAGATCCTGGAATCCGGGAACATTCACCGTATCCGATACGCCCTGATCCAACACATACTCCACCCCAGCGTCTACAAAAGTCTGAAGCATACTTTGTGTTGTTCCATCGTTGTAGAAGCCTAGATAATAGTTGTAAATGTTCAGATCATATATATACACATAAATCTGTCCATCGCATACGCTTTTCCAGCCCGCCAACTCCGTGCTGATATCCTGATTAATCGGCGAACTGATAGGGAACGCATAGTTGCCATTCACTGGTGCATACCAGATGTACACGTTTTCGTGAGGAACGACACGGTCGCTGTAGGGTTCGTACCCATCTTGTGTCTGCTTTACAGGGGGAGCTTGCGTGAACAGATAAGCATACAGGACGAACTGAACATCCCGATCCGGTTGATAGGCATCAAGCCACAGCTTCACTTGATCAACAACCTCGTTGAAGAAGTCAATCTGCAGACCAGAGTACGTACCACCGTATTCCTGCATTGCGTCCAAGCACCCCTGACAAGTGCAGGGGTTGGAATTATCATGCTGCCCAAACATAAAAATATTGGAATCGGGATTCATCTGCAGGTACAGGAGCATTTTACTGACAACAACGGAAATCAGCTCTTTTCTGCTTTCCGCGCTGCCTCCCGCAGTCCAGCAAAGCTGGTTCGAATTCCGTGCCGGTGCCGCTTCATAAGGATCCACGAACCATTCCGGATGGCTCTGCCCGTAGGCCACGCCATCCGTCCCTATCTCAGACGGATGGACGAAAGCCATCAGCTGGCTGTGTCCATTGGTCGTATGGTCCCAAGTCGAGCCTTTCGAGAAATTGATATACCGGAATCGGTCATTCACCAGATCATGCCCATAAATAAACTGGGTAGAATGCGTTCTCATCTCAATACTCGGATGAATAAACTGTGGTTCATAGTTCCAGAGCTGTACACTCTGACTCTCCGTCACATGAATCTCGGTCTCACTGTAAAACGTGTAATCGACCAAGTTATGGAGTAGATCATACACGCCATATAGGGAGCCCTCGCCCTGATAAGAAGTGCCTCCGGCAATGTAGATGTTGTTGTCTTTGCTTCCGGCGAAATAGGAGGACTGCTTTCCCTTCAGAGATTCAAACGCTTCCTCCGGAAATGCCGTCTTTAACTGCTGCGTGTTGCCAATAGAAATATATTTCGCGTTAGCAGGAACAGCATACTCTGTAACAATTTGAAGCGTACAGCCCGCTGCCATTTCTATCATGGTGTTGAATTCTTCCGCCGCAAACGTCTCTTTTGCCAGCGCACTTGCGGGAAGAACCAAAACATAGTTGGTACTCCCATCCTCGATCAGGTAAGTCCCTTCAACAACTGTCCCCAAAAGCTCAGCGTCGCTCTTTTGCCTATCTGCAGATTGCTGGTTTTCAGTCGATGGTTTGGAACACCCCGTAAACAAGCAGCCAACCAGCAGGGCAACTGCCAGAGAAGCACAAATCAATCGTTTTTTCATGCATTCTCTCCCCTATCTCACTGTGAACGGCAATTCCACTACCGTCCGGTTGTACATATCGTCATAGGCGATAAATCTAAGAATATAGTTTCCAATCTGCTCTGCATGGAAGCTATTGTCGCTCACACCGAAGGAAGCCGGGTATACATCCCTGTTGCAAATGTAGCTTGTAACATTTCCATTGTCGTCATGGAGCAGGAACGACCGTTCAGAATTGGGAAGAAGCAGAATCACGTCCACATTGGCAAAATTCTGGTTGTCTGTGACTGTATACGAAGGAATTGAAATCTCCGCGCCAGGCTTGTATTCCGTCTTTACCAAAGGAGAAACCGTCAGTTCTGGAGCTACATCATCCCCTACGTTTACAGTTCTTGTAAATTCTGTGGAATTTGCCGCAGTATCCGATGCGCGAATGGTAATTTTATACTTTCCGTATTCGTCAATGGCAAATGGCTGGAACCCTTCGCCGTCTCCCTGATACAGCGTCTTCCCGCTTGGGGACTGCACGGATACAGAGCTTTCGGCAATTTCGCTGAACACATCATAGACCGCATAGGATGGAAGTATGAAGGTGTCTCCTACACGCTGGCTGGTCACCAGCTGAGAGGTCAAGCTAATCACAGGCTCTGTCTGATCCTTTGCCTCACCATCCCGCGTGCCCAACGGTTGATTCATCAAACGCTTAAAGCAAACGGCACTATTCCCTTTTGTGTTCTCAAAGCCAACCGTCAGATAAACACCTCCGGAAAAGCCGTCGAAAGCATTCCCCAGGTCATCTGACTCGCAGGTAAACAACGTAGAATCTGTAGATGTATCCTGGAATCTGCGGCTGTAGTTGTTGTACTTCAGCAAAACCATGGAATCGGATACAACGCCTTCTGTGCGCTGACTGCCAAAGGTAGCAGAGCGATCTTCTGGGTTTAGCTTCAAGGTAAGGGAAACTTCCGAATTGGCAGCATCGGTTAGTGTCAAGGTTAAAGCACCAAGCTTTTCCGCATTCTGGAATTCCAGATTCATAACCAGCGCAGCCGCACTTAGGGGACGCAAGAAAGTTGCAGAACCATCTTTTGTTGCTGAAAGGATCATGCCTTCCTCTGTCTCCACAGTCTTTACAGATCGATCTCTGCTATAGAAAAGTGCGCTTCGCGCTGTACAATCAACAACTGGATAGGAAACTGTTTTTACACTGCCATCCTGCAGCTTGATTCCAACCTCCATTGACGTACCATCTGCTACGACAGTGGAGCAAGTTTCCCCATTAACAGAAACAATATCCCCGCCGCCATAGCCCAGTTATGCCGCGCTGTAGGAAAAACCCGCCGCAAGCGCCGGTGGTGTCGTCTTTTCTGCTTCCTGGGCATCCACATGAACCACAGCAAAGCTGCACAGCATCAGCAAGCTGAGCAATGTCGTTATTATTTTTTGTTTCATCATCAGCCTTTGATACCTCCAATGTAAACACCGCCGCGCAGACGCTTATTGAAAACCGCAAACACAATCAGAATCGGCAGCGTCATCAGGAATGCACCGGCTACCTGTACCGGAGTCTGGGAGGTAACTCCCGCTCCCATGGGCGTGTTCATAAAATAAAACACGCCATAGGTCGCAACCGGATAGGATGGTAAATACAAAATTGCCGTCTTATAGTCATTCCAGTAGGTAATGAAGTTCAGCAGGAACACAGTGACCATCATGTTCACTCCCTGAGGGAATATGATGCGAACCATGATGTTCAAATTTGAAGCGCCGTCAATTTTTGCCGCTTCGGTGTATTCCTTAGGGATTGCCTTAAACATGGCAACAAACGTCAGGAAATAAGCCCCCAGAAAATTAAATTTCAGGATGACCATTCCAATCCAGCTGTCATAGATGCCCAGATTCTGAAGCATCCGCAGCTCAGAAGCCATTGCACCAACAATCGGAATGCACATAGTGATCACAACAAAATTGAAAATCACTTTGGAGAACCGGAAATCAAAGCGGGCGACCAAATAACTGACCACCGAGGTCACCAGCACCCAGGATGCAGAACAAATCAGCGAATAGCACAGCGAATGAATATACATGCCAATTATGTTGTACGTAATTGACGTTGTCGTCGCCGTAATAGGCATATATTGCCGGGCGAGCTGATAGTTCTCCGCCGTCAAGGCGAAGCTGGGGCCATTTTTGAATATCCGATCTACATAGAAATTGTAATAGTCATTAAAATCTGTAAAGGAGGTCAGCAGCGACCATACCAGCGGAGCCAGAAGCCCCACCACGTAAAGCACCAGCAGTGCGGCTGTTACGATACTCAGAGCATCCGGTTTTTGATTTCTTTGCTGCAGCCGCATCTTAATCTTCCCCCTTATCGAGCAGTTTACGAACCACCGTGACCAGCGGTATCAAGATTACGGAACAAATCAGTCCAAGGAAAGCAGAGTAGCAATAACCCGTTTTTCCGTTCGCATAGACCAATGTGTACAGGAAGTAGCCGACCGTTTTTTCCTCCGGCATTGCCGCCCAACTCAAGAAGTTAAACACGTTGTTGTCATTGCTGAAAAATCCTGCCAGCCCTGTAACGATGAAAACAGTCACCGCTGGCATGATATTGGGGAGGATCAAATGCCAAAATTCCTGCCACGGCGTAGTGCCGTCAATTTTACCCGCCTCAATGATCGCAGCATCTACTCGATCCATGGTCGCAGAATAAATCAGAACCTGACCGCCGAAGCTGATCCAAATGGTAAAAAGTGTGATCAGTACAAATCGCAGGCCGCCGCTGCTGGTAACGAAGGGATTGTCTACTTCCACCTGGAACAGGTAGCTTAGCCATGCAGGCAGTCCCAGACCTACGGAATTTTTGTACAAAACCGTCAGCAAAATCCCCGGAATCACGCAGGGCAGGAACAGCATGAAGCGGAAAAAGGTATGGCCAAACCGTTTTCTGTAGATGTGATAGGAGAAGAACACCGCCAGAACCGTTCCGGAGAGGGTCGTAAACAGATAGACCCATACAGAGTTTTTGACCATTGTCCAGAAGCCGGGCGTGACCACATCCAGTTTGAATCGGCTCCAGTTATTCTGGACGTCCCATATGAACGTATCAGAGAATGCATCATAGCGCTGAAACGCCATCAAAATAGACTGAAAATTCACACCGAAATAGAACACCAGTATCTGCGCAAGGGGGAGCGCCAGCAGCAAGCCGTAAAATAACAGGTCTCCCTTGTCCCTATGGCGTTTTCTAATTCCTCTCGGTTCTGTTTGATTCATGAATTACTTCCTCATATAAAGAGAGCGGAGATCGTCGATCAAAGCACCGCATCCCAGCGCATCTCAAAGTATTTCTTCTGTCCGTTAAAGTAGGCTTCCGAGCTTGCGTCTTCTACTTCCATAAAGTACAGCCACGGATTGCGGTATTCGTAACCGTTCACATCCGTCAGCCAAGCCCATCCATAGGACCAGAACAGCTGGGGATTGTTCAGCGCCCCCAGTTCATTGGCATATGGATAGAGAATATCGCTTTCTTTCTTCAGCGTCAGCAGGGACTTACCATAGGTTGTCATCTTGCTCTGATCCTCTGCAGTCACAGTATAGGAAAGGGGCCGGGTGATGTTCACTTCCGCAGTAAAATGAGACAGTTCGTCATTGGTATGCAGGAAGCGAAGGAACTCCAGTGCCAGAGGCTTGTTATCCGATGCGCTTGCGACAAAGCCATAGGAGCCGGACTGAGACAGCCACGCAGCCTTTTGACCAATTTTTTCTTCCGTAGCATGGGGCTTGGGCATAACCGCATAATTATGGCGCTCAAGGCCATTATCCGCCAGATCGTTAAATGCGTCCTTCGCCTCATTCTCCCACCAGGAGCCTTCCAAAATCATCGCAATGGGCTGATCATTGGCGATACCACCACGAACGAAGCTCTTCTGTGCATTGATATGGGTGTCAATGATCTTGAAGTTATCCTTCTTGCTGAGCACGTTCTCCACAAACTTCAGCGTGTAATACCGGCCAGCCTGCTGCTGCAGTTCATAGCCATTTTCGAAGGTGATTTGCGTGTCGGGAAGTTTCTTAACATTCCCATCCTCGTCCACCTGAATCAGATCAGTGGCCACTCCATCGAAGGTATAGTTCAGATTCATCTGTTCCTTGCCTTCATAGTTGGCATAATACTCATAGAGGAAGTTCGCCACATAATCAGTGGCATTGGCTGCGCAGACAAAAGGAAGCACACCGGCATCCTTGATCCGGGTCAGCAGCTTTTCAAAGTCGGCAAATGTCGCAGGCAACCCGTCATCAGAGGTTCCCTGAACACCGTCCGGGCCGGCAGTCAAGGAACCGGACGCATTCGTCCAGCCGCCATCCGCAGCCATATAGAAAGACTTTGCATCCCACAAATCCAGATCGTAGGAGAAATTATAGAACGTCTCATAGAACGGAATCGCGTAATAGTTGCCGTCTGCTGCCAGAAGATATTCCTGCATAACAGGGTCAATCTTATTGAGAACGGTTTCCTCTTCGCCATACTCGCTGAGAGGCGTCGAGATGATATCCGTAACCGGCTCCATCTGTTTGTTGTTGGTCATGGCATAATAGTCAACACCCTCAACGAAATACACGTCGTGAGTCAGAGGGGTGAAAGCCATGCCCGATCCGTCAAAACTACGGCTGGCAATGATGCTGATGTCGCATCCGACTTTTCCCTCTTCAAAGGACTTATCCTTGTAGAGTTCTTCAAAACGCTCCGCAGCATCTTCCAGCCACTTGCTTCCGAGGCCGCCGTCCCACGTGGCAACCGTAATCTGGGACTTGTTGGAATTGTCCTCGGTAGCCTGCGTGTTCTGCGCTGCCGGCTCAGTGTTTTGTACGGTGCCTATACTGCCGCAACCGGTAAGTACTCCTGCAAGCATCACTGCCGCCAAAACCATCGCAATCAATTTCTTTGTCATATGTTCCTCCATTTCATGTCTTGGGCACTTGCATTTTTCTCAATCTGCGCACCATTTAAAATGCACTATTTTAAATGCGATCCGGAAAGAAGTAAACCACGTATCAGTTCGTTGTCTCCATCGGCTCAATACCGGCGGGAGGTGTTGCAGAAATGATGACGCTGTCCACTCCCTTCAGAGAGAAGTAGGTAGGCTCAAAGTGAATGCTCCAGCCGTTGTCATTCAGAAATTCACCAAAAATCAAAACCGTATCACCCGACTGCAACGGTGCCAGGTCTCCCAGCAGCCAGTTATCCAGCACCAGGAACCATTGGGTATTGTCGAATTTCAGTACACGGCCATCAATTTGATGAGCCACTCCATCCCGGTACAGCGTAACGCCCTCAAAGCCGTAGGGTTCATAACGTACAGACCATGTGGTATCCACAGGAATTTCGTTTGTCCAAAGGCTGAAATAAATGCCCTCGCCGCCAGGTTCTCCCTCGCCGCTCTTCATCCAGCCCAATTCATGCTTGTTCACAGTGCCAGCCTCCACCATGTGCGGCTCCGCCTGTGTCGGGAGAGTTGCGGGCATTGGAATGCTCTGGGCAACCGTCTCAGAAGCTTCCGTCGCAACCGTGGGACTTGTTTTCTGTGCGCCGCAGCCAAACAGAAGCGCAGCAGACAGCGCAACCGAAAGCGCGAATGCCATTTTTCTTTTCATTGTGTTTCCTCCTCTGCGTGTTTCTATCATCCGGGGCGTCTCTCCCCAGCTTTTGTCTTATTATACAAATTTATTTACTTGAAGTCTACTATTCTTGGCATCAAACTGGTACTGTGGTTCCAGAATCCGTACAGAAATCAAATGTCTTTTCCCTCTGCATTGTTCATTTTGCCAGAGCATCAGCCTTTCAAATAACCGCGAGAATATTCTAACCCTACTATTGGTCTCTTCCCGGTGTAGTACAATTACTCACCCGCACGTAATTCCGCAATCCATTTATCTGTCATATACTGATAAAATGCCATTTTGGGGTGTACCCCGTCCGCCAGCCACCACTGGGCAGGTGCCGTACGCGACAGCTCATCCAAGTCTTGTTGAAGCGGAATGAACGTCAGATTATACTCTTCTGCCAGTTCCCGGACGAT
>ENA-UOJE01000936-UOJE01000936.1-human-gut-metagenome-genome-assembly--contig:-C23-NODE-936-length-29059-cov-12.348228_pt1 | contig 29059 bp, 16 predicted proteins | sample MGYA00242341_ERZ723888 | MGnify/ENA metagenome assembly ERZ723888 | reverse complement strand
ATGAAAGACAAATCTAAAAAATCAACCTATTCCACAACCTTTGGTGTTGACCCAACTAATTTATAGTCTCTTAGATACAAAAAAGCGAACCGTTCTGTTTAACGCGGTTCGCCTCTTCGCCAAATGGTGGGGATATTCGGACTCGAACCGAAGACCCCCTGTGTGTGATACAGATGCTCTAACCAACTGAGCTATATCCCCTCTTTGACTCTTATGCCCGCAAATTTATTCTTAATTCACGGCACAAATTTATTTCAAATCACGGAGAGGATGAGATTCGAACTCACGGTAGGGGTATTAGCCCCTACACCGGTTTAGCAAACCAGCGCGATCGGCCACTCCGCCACCTCTCCTGATTTGAAAGCTCTTACTCAAACATAATTCAAAAAAGTCGCAAGAAAAAAATTTCTCAGCGCATTTAATTATCAATTTACTCCCCACGCTACATTATCCAGTCTCTTTTTTTAATATTTTCGCTTGAATACCTTTACGCCTCTTAATACTTATCTTTAAAAAGAAAGATGAATATTTTTCTAAAATTGTTACTTTTTATCCCGGCTTGTTGTCTTTGGATATGGGCGTTTATTATCGAACCGCACATTATCTTGGATGTCGAGGAAGTCCCGATTAAAATAGAAAAATGGGACAGCAACCTCGATAACTTAAAAATTGCTGTCGTCGGAGATATACACGCCGGAAAACCTTTCTTTGAAGATTGGCGCGTGAAAAAAATTGTAGACAAAATAAACTCCCTCTCCCCAGATATTGTCCTGCTTGTCGGCGACTACGTCAATGGCGGGTGGTACCAATCTTCCATGAACCTCGAAAAGCTCGCATCTTTGCTTTCAAAAATAAAAGCCCCACTCGGCGTTTACGCCATTCTCGGCAACCACGATTACCTCTATGGTGCGGGGCAAATCCGCAAGATGATTAACTCTACAAATATAAAACTTTTGGAAAACTCCAACGCAAAAGTCGATACTCCCAAGGGAAGCTTCTACATTAGTGGAATTGCCGACCCGCTCTCTGCAGACTACTCATATTCGCAAGCTCTCAAAGGTATAGGAAAAAATTCGCCAGTCATATTCCTATCGCACACACCAGACGTTTTTAGGGAAATTCCAAGCGAAGCCTCAATCGCATTTTCAGGGCATACCCACGGCGGACAAGTAAAACTGCCGTTTATCGGGGCGTTGTTCTCCAATACTTTTGCAAAAGACAAGCTTATCGAAGGCGAATACCGCAACGGCCCGAAAACTATTTTCGTAACCCGCGGTCTTGGCACGAGCAGGCTTCCGGTTCGTTTTTTATGCACGCCAGTTATTTCTCTTATAACACTTAGCAAAACCGTCAACAATTCAGCAAAAAGCGAAACTAACACCACAAAAGACAAGGAATAATTATGAAAAAGTTATTTACGGTCATCTTAGGTTTTTTGGCGGCCGTTTCCTCGTTGGCTATACAGCGCGAATACTTTGTAGGCGTTGAATACGACGAAATTAGCGAAATGCCAATCAAACACGGTGCACAGTACTATGACAATATCATAAAAGACAAGTATATCTGGGAATTGTCGTTCGACGAATGGTTTAACGGCCCACACTTCTCCGGAGGCTGGGTTGGCATTCGCAAAAAACTTGAAAATCGAGGATTTGTACCGGTTATTACTTACCTTGGTAACTTCGCGGGCAATCCTGTGGGGGGAAACCATAAAAGCTCGACAAACACTTCGGCAGTCTATCTCGGATACGGCCTCGACCTCGCCGAGCTAACTCAAATGCCGGAACTCAAAGGTTGGAACCTTATCAACGCATGGTCGTGGAGATTCGGAAATTCCCTCACAAAAGAATTCATAGGCAACACATTTAATGTCCAGCAAAACTACGGCGGGCAGTCTATTTTGCTATCATCTCTGTATCTTTCATACAATTCCGACATCGACGGCGGCGATTACCATATGATGATTAAATTTGGCAGGATCTCCGCAGGCGACAATTTCATGACAAAGCCCATATATTGGCTCTATCAGAACAACGCATTTGACGGTAATCCTGTGGGAGCATTCAACCAGACTAGGTTGTCGGCATATCCAGGCTCGACATGGGGCGCAATGGGGCAGATAACCGACTCGGAAGGCAGATATCTTAAGGCGGGTGTTTACAAGATAAATACCGCCCGCCAGGACTCTATCAGCATGCACGGATTTGACTGGTCTTTTGACGGCGACGGAGTTAACTCAAACTATGAAATCGGATGGGATATAAACCACGACAATAGCGGACGTTCGCCTGGCAACATATCGGCAGGCATAATTGCGAGCTGGTATAGCGCCCCCCACAACGACAATCCTCTCGCAACGTCTCCATTCAACTGTTCAATTTATTTCCAGGCGAACTATATGATATATAATATGGGCTACATAAAAAGAGACGAGCCCTACTATATCGTCAGGGAAAGCGAGAAATACCGCGATTTGCGCGGGATAATTCTGTGGGGCGTATTCCAATACGACCCGTATGAGAATCTCGCCTACATGCCTTACTTTGCGAGCGGCGGACTGCTCTTTAACGCCCCGTTTGAATCGCGCGCAGACGACGTTATATGTTTTGGCGTAGCTTACGGCAAATATTCCGACACACTCACAAGCTACGAAAGAGATTCCTACGAAATGGTGTTTGAACTGAATTACAAATACCAGATAAACAGATTTGCATTTGTGCAGCCAAACATACAGTTTGTATTGAATCCATGCGGCGGCAAATATCCGGACGCTCTGGTGCTTGGAATGCAATACGGCGTTTCATTCTAATCGATGGCAGTAAGTTTTTAATTGAAACGCGTATAAATATGCGCGTTTTTTTTTGCTTACCCATCTTTAAAGAGACTACTTCGAGAGCGAGATTTTAACATATTCGCAATACATTTATATATAAATGAAGTGAGGGAAATCGCCTGTTAAAACAAAAAAATAATTCCATAGAAAATATTCTTTCTCTTAAGGTCTTATCCACACAGATTTTATTTTTCTATAAATTTCTCTCTTAGCGATAATCTAACTTTATAATATAGAAAAAGCGCGAGTATAAATTTTTTATTTTTCGCGAGAGCGCGACGCGCATTGACACGCGCTCAGTCTTAAGTGTTTATTTTAACAGAGGTATTCTCCCCGTAATATTTTTATCTTCGCAATGCTCCCCTACCACATACATTTCTCGCAATAAGGTGGGTTGAGATTAAGCATAAAATTTTCCCCCGAGTCTAACTCTAACTATCTTTCTTGTTCTGTCTTTGGAGAGTTTTTAAAATGGCATATATCTTATCTTCGTAATACTCCCCTATTCCCCATTTAACTGGCTGAGGAACGGGTATAATTTTTTATCTTTTTCCCGAGAGCACTCGACGCGCATTGACATACGCAAGCAGTCTCGGGGGTTATTTTAACAGAGCTATTCCCCAATTATACTTTTATCTTTGCAATGTCCCCATTCCCCACTATTTGACGCAATAAGGCGGGATGAAGAGCGAGTATAAAAAAACCCCCGAGGGCGCGACGCGTATTGACATACGCGAGCGGTCTCGGGGGTTTATTTTAACGGAGCTATTCGCCCGCCTTATTCGTCAAATGGCGCTCGGCGAGATACTTATACTTAGCCCAGCGAGAGTTGATGAATTCCTGCTCTTCCGCATCCAACAACGCCGCCCTTTCCGGATTAAACGTCTGCAACATCTTAAACCGGTTTTCGACCTTCATATATTCCGAAACCGGAATCTTCGGGTCGCGCGAATCCAATTTGAACGGATTTTCGCCCAACGCTATCTTGCGCGGATCGTAGCGGTACAACGGCCAGTACCCCGAATCAACCGCCGCCTTTTGCTGCGCCGGTCCGAGGGTAAGGTTATATCCGTGCGATATGCAGTGGCAGTATGCAATGATTATCGACGTTCCCTGATAGCTATTTGCCTCGGTCATCGCCTTAATCGCCTGCATCTCGTTTGCGCCAAGCGCAATCTGGGCGACATATACATTGCCGTAGTCTATCGCAAGCATTCCAAGATCCTTCTTCGGTGTGGATTTACCTTCAGAAGCGAACTTCGCGACAGCCCCGAGAGGCGTCGATTTGCTCATTTGCCCACCAGTATTGGAGTACACTTCCGTATCCATTACCATTATATTGACGTTTTTGCCGCTTGCCAAAATATGGTCGAGACCGCCGTATCCGATATCGTACGCCCAGCCGTCGCCGCCGAGAATCCACACTGTCTTATTTATGAGATCCCCTGAGAGCGCCGAAAGAGCCTTTGCCATCAGCGAACCGTCGGCCGCCAATTTTTCTTTGAGGGCTGCGACGCGCTCGCGCTGCGCGGCGATTCCAGCCTCGGTCGATTGGTCGGCTTCGAGAATTGATTTTACGAAGTCGTCGCCGAGCTTGGGCGCCATTTTTACGAGCATTTCGGAGGCCATTTCCTTTTTCTTGTCGAGGGAAATCCTGTATCCGAAGCCGAATTCCGCATTGTCTTCAAAGAGCGAGTTTGCCCATGCGGGGCCTCTGCCGAATTCGTTTACGCAATACGGGGTTGTCGGCAAGTTGCCGCTATATATCGAGGAGCAGCCGGTCGCATTTGCAACGTACAGCCTGTCTCCGAAGAGCTGTGTCAGCATCTTTACATAGGGAGTTTCGCCGCAGCCTGCGCAGGAGCCGGAGAACTCGAAGAGCGGCTGGCGGAACTGGACGTCCTTTACGGAGTCAGTGAGCTTGAGCCTATCGGGATTCGGCAGTTTGAGGAAGAATTCGAAGTTCTTTTCTTCCACTTCGCGCACTGGTTCTTGGGCGACCATCATAAGGGCTTTTACACCCTCCTGGGTTCTGCTCTTTCCGGGGCAGACAGTCGCGCACAAGCCGCAACCTGTGCAGTCTTCGGGTGCAACCTGAATTGTGAACGAGCAGTCCGGATTGTCCTTGGAGCGGAACGCCGTATGTTTGAATCCTTCCGGAGCGTCTTTTAGTTCGTCGTTCTTGTAGAACTTCGCGCGAATTGCCGCGTGGGGGCATATCGTAGCGCACTTGGTGCACTGTATGCAAAGTTCGGGATTCCAACTCGGTATTTCTATTGCAATATTGCGTTTTTCCCACTGGGTTGTAGCGGACGGCCATGTGCCGTCTACGGGGAATGCGGAGACCGGCAATTTGTCGCCCTGTTCGCGCATCATTGCAGCCGTCACGCGCTTTACAAAGTCGGGAGCCTTGTCGGAAACCGTCGCCGGGAAGCCGCTTTCGGCTGTCACTTCGGAGGGGACTTCCACTTTATGGCAGTTTTCGACCGATGCATCGACCGCAGCAAAGTTCTTTTCGACAACCTGTCTGCCCTTCTTGCTGTATGTCTTCTCAATCGCGGCCTTAATTTTTTCGATAGCCTCATCTTTCGGAAGCACGCCGGAGACTGCGAAATAGCAGGTCTGCATGACGGTGTTGATTCTTCCGCCCATGCCGGTTTTCTTCGCGACTTCGTAGGCGTCGATTACATAGAATTTAAGTTTCTTTTCTATAATCGTGCGCTGGACGTCGCTATTGAGGTGGTTCCATACGTTATTGGCGTCGTATATGGAGTTGAGGAGGAATACCGCACCTTCCGCCGCGCATGAAAGCACATCGTACTTCTGCATGAACGAGAACTGGTGGCATGCAACAAACTGCGCGTTGTTGATGAGGTACGGCGCGCGTATCGGGTTCGGCCCGAAGCGCAAGTGCGAAACAGTCAGGCCACCGCTCTTCTTTGAGTCGTACACGAAGTATGCCTGCGCGTAATTCGGGGTTCCGTTGCCGATAATTTTAATGGTGTTTTTGTTCGCGCCCACAGTGCCGTCCGCCCCGAGCCCAAAGAACACTGCGCTCATCACGCCGTTTTCGTCAAGCTTGAAGGATTCGTCGTAGGATATTGAATTGTGGGTGACGTCGTCGTTAATGCCGACGCTGAAATGATTTTTGGGCGACTTCGCCGAAGCGTTGTCGAACACACCCTTGACCATCGCGGGAGTAAATTCCTTGGAGCCGAGGCCGTATCTGCCGCCGAGGATGACGGGATCGAAGCTGCGGGGGAGGAATCCGCTCGCGCGGGCTTCTGAGATGGAGGCGCTGACTTCCTGATAGAGGGGTTCGCCCATGGCGCCGAGTTCCTTTGTTCTGTCGAGAACGGTGATGACTTTCGCAGTCTGCGGAATGGCTGCGGCGAATTTCTTCACGCTGAACGGGCGGAACATTCTAACTTTGAGAACGCCGAGTTTTTCGCCTTTGGCATTGAGGGCCTTTACGGTCTCTTCAACCGTCTCGGCGCCGCTGCCCATTATGACTATGATTTTTTCGGCATCGGGCGCGCCCTCGTATTGGTAGGGCTTGTAAATTCTGCCGGTGAGCTTGCCGAGCTTTTCCATCTTTTCCTCGACGATGTCGGCGCACTTGTCGTAGAACGAGTTGCGGGCCTCCCAAGACTGGAAGAACACGTCGGGGTTCTGGGCCGTGCCGCGGATAAAGGGCCTGTCGGGGTCAAGCGAGCGGGCGCGGATATCGAGCACTTTGTCGTAATCGATCATTTCGCGCACGACTTCGTCGGGAATCATATCGTAGGTATTTACCTCGTGCGAGGTTCTAAAACCGTCGAAGAAGTGCAGGAAAGGCACGCGGCTGTCGAGCGTTGCGGAGTGGGCAACGAGCGCGAGGTCGTGGGCTTCCTGAACGCTGTTGGAGCAAAGCATCGCGAACCCTGTTTGGCGGCATGCCATAACGTCGGTCTGGTCGCCGAATATCGATAGGCCGTGGCTTGCTACGGCGCGCGCGGACACATGCATGACAAAGCTTGTCAGTTCGCCCGCTATCTTATACATATTGGGAATCATCAGCAGCAGGCCCTGCGACGCCGTAAAAGTAGTCATCAGAGTTCCAGTCTGCAATGCGCCGTGGACCGCCCCCGCGACGCCGCCTTCGCTTTGCAGCTGGCTTATCGACGGAGTTGTCCCCCAAATATTCTTTTTGCCTTTTACCGCCCACTCCTCGCAGTTTTCCGCCATTGGCGAAGAGGGAGTGATGGGGTATATTGCGATTGTTTCGCTAACTCGGAAAGCTATTGAAGCGACCGCTTCGTTTCCGTCCGTAATCACGCTATTTTTGCTTTTCATATAGTCCTGTTATAAATTTTATATTCAGCCTTGAAAAATCCGGCAAAAGCCGAAAATTTCCAGACATTAAATATTAACTGCTTAGTTTATTCCCGTTCATTGCGTTTCGTCAACTATTTTTAAACGCGTGAAATTTCTTCGATAAAATTATATTGCGCCGCTTTTTAGGCTGGGAGACTTGGCGAAAAGTCTTTTTGTGAACGCCGCAAGCTCAATCGAATGAGCCGCAAAAAAAATAATTCTCCTTATTTTCGACGTTTTTTTGAACTTCTAAAAAAGTCCAAAGATGGATACGGATTATTGAAATTGTTCATTCTGCCATTAAAAAAATTGCCTTTATCAGTTGCCTATCAGAACTGGAAAATCTCTCAATTTCTCCCCTTCAAAAAAACAACCTATAAATCAAAAATAATTTCTACCTATTCTCATGATATTTCATATAATTACTTTAAAAATATTTTCGTAAATATTAAAAAAGCTTGAAAGACCTCAAACGTTTGCATAGAAAAAATAAATTTCACTTCAATATGGAGAATTACAAAATGAAAAAAGCATTCTTGGCTTCAACAGCCATCGCAATCACTGCGATATCCGCCAATGCTGAAACATACACATGGCAAAATACGGTTGCTACGTCCGAGACCTCACTTAAATGGAACGATCCTTCAAATTGGAGCCCCACCCCCGGAAGCTCCGGCCCTGGTGCTGCCGACGATGTAATATTCAAAGACACTCCGTCTTTCGGAACTGCCTCTGCTATGGAAGGATTGATTTCCGTAAATAACATGACCTTTGAGAACGCCACAATAATCGACGGACAGCGCATTCAGTTCAACACCCAGCAATCTGCAAATATAAACGGGGATATTTTTCTCGGGAACCTCTATACACCCAATTCGTGGTCTATAATGAATTTTAGGTCCTTCTACGAGAATTCGACTATCGACATTGGCGGCTCTATAACGCTTGCGCCCACAAAAAATGACGGCACAACCGCGGTAGATTCCGGACTGTCATTCGGCGGAACGCAGATTAACCAGCACTACACCTCCATGAATGTGGGAGAGAACGCGGGCATATATTCGCCAACCGGCTATAAAACTGCAATACTTCTCGACGCCTCAAAAGGCAACGTAAGATTTGAATTTTGCGGCACGAGCGCCGGCGACGAAGATTGGGCGGCAGTCCACGGCGTCGTACAAATGAACAGAGGCAGCAACACCTACGCCACTCTATATTTGGGAAGAAATGAAACCCCAACTACGACAGCAGGCGCAATGAGAGACTCGCGCATATCCATAGGCGGCTTAAACGGCGGCGGGAAACTCATAACAAAATTAAGCAGCACAGCAGACAATAGGCGCACTTCATATTTGACATTCACAAACGCCGCGGGCGTAAATACGCAGTTTACCGGCGACCTCGCGGTGGAGACTTTTAGCGGCTCAAACAACAACACTTTTGTTTTCATAATGGACGGCGCGGGCTCGCAAAGCATGAATATCGGCAACGGCGGCGATCTACTGTCGGCAATAGAGGTAAAGAACGGCACAATGCTCGTAAATAAGGCAAACAATTCCGCTTCGCTCACAATTTCTGGAGGGGCATTCGGCGCGCTCGACCCGTCAAGCGGCATATCGCTCGGCTCCGCAAAATATTCCGGAGGCGAAATCATCATAGATGCAGGCGCAATAGGAGGCGCGCTCGGCCAAATCGTATTGGGCGGCAAATTCGTAAGCGATGCCGATTCAGTCCTTATCGACTTTACAAATTTCGACCAGTATTTTTTGGACGACGGAAACTTTTACGATATTATGACCGCGAACGGAGGCTTTGAAAACTCCGACGGAAGCGCTATGGACGAGTCCGACTTTATCGCGAAAATAGACGGCGCCTACGCTATTTTCCACTTAGAAGGCAATACGTTGCAGGCGACATTCTCGTCTGTTCCCGAACCTGCCGAATTGGCTGCACTTATCGGGCTTGGCGCGCTCGCTCTGGTTGTTTTCCGCAGGCATAAACGCTCTTAAAAAAAACAATTTTTAGACGCGCGCAAATTCTGTTTTGCGCGCGTTTTTTATTTAATTTATTGTGTATAAAATTGACTTTATCGCAAAATTCACAAATTGTTGTACTGCTATTTAACTTCTATTAACAAATAAAATAATATACATATGAGAAAAACAATTCCCGCAATAATTGCGATATGCGCATTCGCGTGCGCAGGGTTCTCGCAATGGAAGCCCGCCGGAGATAAAATAAAGACAGAATGGGCAGACAAAGTAGATCCCCAAAATGTGCTGCCCGAATATCCGCGGCCGATAATGGAACGCCCACAATGGCTAAACCTAAACGGCCTGTGGGACTACGCAATAACAAAGAAGGACGCGCCCCTGCCGAAAACTTTCGACGGCAAGATACTCGTGCCCTTTGCGATAGAATCCTCCCTGTCGGGAGTCGGCAAAACTGTTAAAGCCGACCAAAGCCTTTGGTACGAACGCAAATTTCAAATTCCGGAAGACTGGAAAGGCAAAAATGTACTCCTAAACTTTGGGGCGGTGGATTGGAAAGCCGAAGTTTTCGTAAACGGCAATAAAATTGGCGAACATACGGGCGGGTACACACCGTTCTCCTTCAACATCACAAAAAACCTCAAAGACGGAGAAAACTCCCTCGCAGTGCGCGTATGGGACTCGACCGGCAACGGGCTTCCGCGCGGCAAACAGTTGGACAAACCCCGCGGCATATTTTACACGTCCGTTTCCGGGATATGGCAGACTGTGTGGCTCGAACCGGTTTCCGCCTCGCACATATCGGGTCTCAAAATAACGCCCGACCTCGATTCATCGAGTTTCGACATCAAGGTGGACTCCGATGACAAATCAGCGACGGCAACCATAAAGGTTCTCGACAACGGCAAAGTTGTCGCCCAGACGACTGCCGCAGCGAATAAAACAGCAAACATTCCCGTAAAGAATCCGAAGCTCTGGTGGCCGAAGTCTCCATTCCTTTACGACCTAGAAATAACTCTGTCAAACAAAGGCGGAGAACGGGTCGACAGCGTAAAGAGCTACGCTGCTATGCGCAAATTTTCCATTGCAAAGCACGGCAGATTCGGAGGCGTAGATTTCACGCTCAACAACAAGAAATTTTTCACATTCGGCCCCCTCGACCAGGGCTGGTGGCCGGACGGTCTCTACACCGCCCCGACCGACGAAGCTTTGAAATTCGATATTCAAAGGACTAAGGACTTGGGATTCAATTCTATCAGAAAGCACGTAAAAGTCGAGCCCGCCCGCTGGTACACGCACTGCGACAGGCTCGGAATGGTTGTCTGGCAGGATATGCCCTCAATGTTCGGCGAAGGCGACGGCTGGCAGCCCAGGGGATTTTTCCAGGGCGAAGAAAGAACGGTAAGCAAAAAATTTGAAGAAACATACCGCAAGGAATGGAAAGAAATCATGGAGAGCCTGCACTCCTATCCCTGCATAGCGATATGGGTTCCATTCAATGAGGCTTGGGGGCAGTTTAAGACAAAGGAAATTACGGAATGGACAAAGTCAATGGATCCCTCCCGCCTTGTCAACTCCGCAAGCGGCGGCAACTACTTCGACTGCGGCGACATAGTCGACAGCCACGACTACGGCAATCCCATAATGTACATGTTCAACAACCAAAAAGTAAACGTTGTAGGCGAGTACGGCGGCATAGGCTGCGCCGTCGACGGACACTTGTGGGTGAAAGACAAGAACTGGGGCTACGGCAAAATGCGCTCGCAGGAAGAAGTGACAAAAAGGTTTGTCGAGCTTACCAACAGGTTCATAGACATGACAAAATACGGCTGCTTTGGCGCAATATACACGCAGACAACAGACGTTGAAATAGAAGTAAACGGGCTTTTCACTTACGACAGAAAAGTTTTGAAAGTCGACGAAGAAAAAGTCCGCGAAGTCAACCAAAAGCTCTCCAACATATTCAACTAATAGGCGGGCGCGGCTAAAACAAATTTTACCGGCAAGGCTTCATTAAGCTTTGCCGTTTTTTTTTGAGAATAAAAGAGCCATTTAGTTCGGAAGTCTAACAGCCAAGCAAACTTTGCCGCCCGCCTATGCGCAAAAGTTTCCGCAAAAAAAATTCCGCCGCGCGAAAAAATTCATTTTATATACTGTATTTCTTTTATGGTAAGAACCCCTATAATAAAAAGACTTTTAGTAAATTTTTGTAAACGGCGATATTGACTTTTGCAAAGCCTCCATGCCATTGCACAAACCGCCTGCAAAAGCGTCATACATAAAAATATTTATGCCTGCTTCTTTATGCGCCAAATTCCACGCGCAAAAATTCCGCTGCGTGGAAAGATAGGCTAAGGCGGACGCACAAACGAAACGCCCCGCAAAACTTTGTATGCGTTTTCAGATGCGTTTTGAGCTATAAGAAACGCAAAAGATTTTTATTCTTCAAAGTCGGATTCTCTGCGGTAGTCGCGCGGGCGGCGATTTTGCCTTTCAGAATCTCCGTCGTAAAAGCGCTTCTTAAAGCCGCCTTTTTTCCGGTTAAAAGGCTTTCCTTCGCCGCCGAATCCGCGTTTATCATGCGGGCGCCAGCCAAATTTTTTGCGGGGCTTAAATCCGCCCTCCCCTTCCTGGCCTTGATTTGCATCGGTGTCTGCATTGTCGGCGCCGTTATTATCAAAATTGCGCCTTTTAAAGCCGAAACTTCCCTTTTCGCGGTTAAATCCGCCGCCAAAACCGGTTATGCGCTGCTCGCGCGGGCGGCTTACTTCCACGCGCATTGGCCTGCCACCTAAATCAGCTCCGTTAAGAGACTCTATCGCGGCCTGAGCCTCGGAAAAGTTTTGCATTGTCACAAACGCCATTCCACGGAACCGTCCGGACATTTTATCAAACAGCATTTTCACGCCGGAAACTTCGCCGTATCGGGCGAAAGCTTCGTTAATTTCCTGCTCTGTAATTTCGAAAGGCAGGTTTTTTACGAATATATCCATTTTTTTTTAATATTTTCAGCGCGCGATATTTTGCGGAACGGCGCATAATATTTGCGACCGCCCCAATCAATACAAAGTTCTATAAATATTTTATTTTAGCGAGAAAATGGAGAACTCCGCGCAAACTAATCGGCGATTTATTTAATATTACCCTATAATATCGCGGCATAGTCAAGTTTATTTCAGACCTCAAGCCCGATTCTACGCTTGCGCAGAATACACCTGATGCCAGTTTTGCCGCGCACTTTAAACAGACGACAAAAGAAGTCTCTTGCGCGCTTTTTCCTTTACTAAAACAGTGGCAAAAAACTTCGTTAATGCACAAAAATATTTGAAGTCTGCCAAAAATTAACCAAGAAAATTCAGACGCAAACTGAGATGAAAAATTTTTTCTTTGTTAAAATCTGGCAGTGGCAATTTTCAGTTTTTTTTTGGTTTTTATTTTAGCGCGCCATGAGCCGAAATAAATTTTAACTATTTTCCGCGAATATAAAAAGCCACAAAAAATAATTTACTGCAATGCAACTCAAAGCAATTTCAGTGTATTTGCAGAATAAATTGCGTATGCCAGCGAGACGCAAAATGTCCGCAAACCAAGGTCTATAGAAACAAAAAGGCCCGCTTATAAAAGCGGGCTCTTTTCAGGCGCAAAGAATTGCGAAAAACTTTTTTGAAAGGCAATTAAAGTTGTTTTATCTTTATATTGCGGAACGCCGTAGACGCCGTGCCGTGCAATCCCTGCAATCCAATCTTTCCCTTAGTGGGTATTTCTGCTTTCTTGTGCTTGGTGAGCCACGATGGTATTTCAATTCCGTTCGGTCCCTTCTTATTGTCAGTCCATTGCGACAAGTCTATTTTCGACGCATGTTTTCCGTCAACATACACATCTATATTTTGTCCTTTGCACACAACCCTCATTTTTTTCCAAACACCAAGCGGAACGGTGGTGTCAAATTCCGGAGGAACGTGTCCAAATATCGCGCCGTTATGGGTTATCGGCCTCTTCGCATAGCGGGGATCGGAATTATCGGCAATTTGAACCTCCATGGAATTCGGTATCCAGTCCTTTATATCGGTGCAATATACCACTATACCGCTGTTTGACCCTTCTTCCAGCTTGTATTCAAGCTCTATTTCAAAATTTTCGTAATCGCCCTTTGTGAATATAATCTGGTCTTTGTTTGACTGCAATACGCCGTCTTTAAAGCTCCATACGCCTTTTTCGTATATTGCATCGGAGAGGTCAGGCTTGAATAAGTCGACAAACCCGTCGTCGTTTTTAGGAGCGGTTGAAGCACATCCGCAAAGAGCAAGAACGGCAGCCGCAACGAGAGTTAATGATAAAGTTTTCATATGTGTATTTTCCGAAGTTTTACATATCTTGTAAATTAAAAAATCGAACTTTGCGACCTCCGCTTAAACAAAAAGCTCAATAGAAATTTAAAGATTTATTTTAGTGCTAACTATCAAGCAGATTGCGCCGCATATCCCTGCACTATCCTGTGCCAGAATTTTTTAGGCGCACTTTATTTAGCGTCGGAAGATACTGAGCCAGCAAATAATGCGAATCAGATTGCCGCTATGCTCTCGGAAATTGCTTCTGCGGCTCGCGATAAGTCGTCGTCGGTATGGGCAGCGCTCATAAAGCATATTTCGTACGCGCTCGGCGCAAAATATACTCCCCTGTCGAGACAGCCCCAGAAGAACTTTTTGTAAAGATCGGCGGAAGACGCCATCGCGTCGGAACAATTTTCCACCGGATTTTCATTGAAGAAGAATGAGAAAAGCGACGCCACTTTCGGTGTCTGCAAAGCTATTCCCTTTTTTATGGCTGCGCTGCGCGCGGCGTTCACAATAAACGAAGATTTTTTCTCAAGCAATTCGTACGGAGGGTTGTCGCGTATCATTTTCAGCGCGGCAATCCCCGCCGCCATAGCGAGCGGATTTCCGCTGAGAGTTCCCGCCTGGTAAACGGGGCCGATAGGCGCGAGCATCTCCATAATTTCCCTCTTTCCGCAGAACGCCCCGACAGGAAGGCCGCCACCTATGATTTTACCGAGTGCGCAGAGGTCGGGCATTATGCTCTCCCTCGCTTGGGCTCCCCCGGCGGACGCGCGGAAGCCGGTGATTACCTCGTCGAATATAAGCAGGCTTCCGTTTTTTGTGCATATTTCGCGAAGGGATTTTAGGAATCCTTCTTTTGGCGCAATCAGTCCGACGTTAGCCGGGTACGGCTCGAGTATGACGCATGCGATTTTGTCAGAATACTTTGAAAAGCATTCCTCGACCGCCGAGATGTCGTTAAACGGCAGGACAAGCGTGAGCTTTGCAAGATCCGCGGGAACTCCTGCTGAATTGGGATTGCCGAAAGTCAGCGCCCCGCTGCCGGCTTTAACGAGAAGGCTGTCAACATGCCCGTGATAGCAACCGTCGAACTTAACTATCATATCCCTGCCGGTGTATCCCCTCGCGAGGCGGATTGCGGACATTGTCGCCTCCGTGCCTGAGTTTGTCATGCGCACCATTTCTGCGCAGGGGATCATCGAGCATATTAATTGCGCCATTTCAAGTTCGGCTTCGCACGGTATTCCGTATGAAGTCCCGTTTTTGAGGGCGGATTCAATCGCGGAGCGGATAACTGGGTGGTTGTGCCCAAAAAGCGCAGGCCCCCACGAGCATACGAAGTCGACGAGTTCCCTTCCGTCGCAAGTCACTATTTTTCCGCCGTTCGAGCTTTTGACAAAAAACGGCTCTCCGCCGACTCCGCCGAACGCACTTACGGGAGAGTTCACCCCTCCGGGTATCAATTTTTTATATTTAGCGAAAAGTTCTTTTGAGGTCATATTAAAACATTCCTATTTTTGCGGAGACAGGTATTATTCTATCCGTCGAGAAGGCGGAAGTTGAAAGCTTTGGGCCGATTGGGTATTGGGAGCGCTTGTATTCCGCGCGCGAAACCTTGCCAATAACATCTGAGACAGTCGCCGCGTCAAAGCCCTTTGCGGCTATCTCCTCCGCCGATTTTCCCTCCTCGACATACATGCGCAAAATTGCGTCGAGAATATCGTAAGGCGGCAGAGAGTCTTCGTCTTTTTGGTCGGGGCGCAATTCGGCAGACGGGGGTTTATCTATCGTATTTTGCGGGATAATTTCGCGGCCGGCTTCGCGGTTTATAAGGTTTGATATGCGGTAAACCTCCGTCTTGTAGAGATCGCAAATGGGGGCGAACCCGCCATTTGTATCGCCGTAGAGCGTGCAATAGCCGACAGCGCATTCGCTCTTATTACCCGTGGTGAGCACGAGCGCCCCGAATTTGTTGGAGACCGCCATTAGTATTAGCCCCCTCATTCGCGACTGTATGTTTTCCTCCGCCACATCGCGCTGTAGCCCGGCAAAAATTTCGGACAGAGCCCCCTCCACCGCCGCGACCGGGCTTTCTATCGAAACGCTGCGGTATTCTATGCCGAGATTTTCCGCGAGAGCCGCGGCGTCCGTCTTGCTGTGTCCGCTCGAAAATTTAGACGGCATTGAAATTCCGCAAACGCGCGAGCTCCCGAGAGCCTCGACGGCGAGCGCCGCCACGAGCGCGGAATCGATTCCGCCGCTTAGCCCGACAAGCACTTTTTTTATGCCGCACTTGTTTACAAAGTCGCGGAGAGCCATTACGATTGCGCGCTTTAAGTCGGCGTCGCCGGAAAAGTCGAAAGAATCGCCGTCGTATCCTTCTATTGATGAAGTGTCGATGACCTCCGCGCAGCCCTCAAATTTTTTTAGGCACTTGGACTTCGGCTCCGGACCAGATGCGTCAAAAAATCCGCTACCGCCCGCAAACACTATTTCGTCGTTTCCACCGACGAGATTGCACCACACAAGCGGCACGCCCACGAAGCGGGAGACTTCGCACATCAATCCGCCCTTGCGGCGAACGGTGTCGTTGCCGGCCGAAAATACGCTTGCGGATATGTTCACGAGAATGTCGAGTGCGGACGGATCGCTTTTTTTAAGATTTGCGAAGTGTTCGAGCGGCCTTGGAAAGTACTCGTACCGCCCTGCCGTGGGAATGGTAGGAATTGTCCAGATGTCTTCGCAAATTGTCACCCCTATGGATTTCCCGCGTATTTTAACGAGGCCGAAGTCCGAGCCCGGGTCGAAAATTCTTGCGTCGTTTAGCGCGCCATAGTTTGGCAGCAGGTGTTTGTCGCAAATTTTCTTAATAGAGCCGCCGTCTATTAAGTAGGCGGAATTTCGGACGCCGGCCGAACCGTGCTCCAAGCGCGGGCAACCGACAATCGCGGGAATCGGGAGTTTGCCAGAAAGGGATTGCAGGGCGACCTGGGCGCCCTCTATAAATTTCTTAATGCTTGCCAAGTCCTTCAGCGGGTATCCGGAAACGCAGCATTCGGGAAACACCGCGAATTCGGCCCCATCTTTGGCGAGGCTGCGGCAGGCTTCCTCAATTTTTTTCGCATTGGCTGAAAAATCGCCTATTCTCGTATTGATTTGTCCGATTCCGATTTTCATTTTCGGAAGAATATTTTTTTCCAACCAACGGCTTTTGCAAGCGTAAATAAACTAAAATGGAGAGGTGGGAGCCGCCCGGCAAAAATTATGGATTCCCAAAAAATCGACTCTTTTGCGCGCATACGGGGCAGATAAAATACTCGAGAGGGCGAAAAGAAGAATAATTTAAGTTTACTGTAAACTAAAAAAATGAATTTTTTTCGTTTTTAAAAATTTACGGATATTTATAGAAATTGTGTCAATCAAACTCTCAAAACCGCTAACCTGTTTTATCATGAAAAGAATACTTTCTTTAAATTGCGATTCTCCCAACAGAATTAAAAAAATTGTGACGATTTTATCGTCTGCTTTTATATTATCCACTACGGCCGTTTCCCAGACCGACATCTATTTCAATGACCGCACCGACAAAGATTCGTCGTATATAAATAATTCCGCGAACTGGTACACAGACTCTTCCCTCTCCCAAGTGTTTACAGGCGAAATTGACGGCTCCCAAAACGCCTATATTTACAGGGATTCGACAAATACATACAGGTTTGCGGCCAATTCCACTTTGTCATTTGACACTCTCACATTGGAGACAACCCCGATTCTCATCAACTACTATGAGTATATATCATCTTTCATAATGGGTAACGACACCTCTTTAAATGTCAACAATCTCGTCACAAACATAAATCTTGCAAAAGTTGATAAGGAGGAGTGGAAACATAGAGTGTACCAATGGGAACTTTATGACAGGGCAACTCTAACTGTCGAAAACGACTGGGAAATTAACGGAATAAGAAATGGCGCTAATGATTGGATTATATTCTCGTTGAGGGACGCAGGAAGTTGGAGCTCGATAAACGTAAAAGGCAATCTTTACTCCGGACCAAAAACGGACTCCAATTTCATATTTTCAACACTGACTAGTTCCATAATAGTTGAAGGCGCAGTTGATTTGGAAAATAATGTATGGAACATATCAACAGGTACAACCAGCGACTATGTAGTGCGCAATGTCGGCGGCTTTGGAGACGCAAACTCAAACGGGATTAGCAACATAAGGTTAAACATCGCAACATCAGACGAAACATTGCAAAAAGTTGTTGATTTGAACCTCACCAACAAAAGCGCATATGACGCTACCGCAAATTTCACAATGAAACAGGGCTCTGCGAGCAAGCTTAACATAATTATGAACGGCGACGCCCTAAACGGAAGGCAAACATTGCGCTTCAATTCCTCATCTTCGCACTGGATTTGGGACGTAGAATGTGAAAACGCCAACATAAACAATGTAGAAATTTACTCCGGCAGGCTCGACATTGCAATGTATGACGGAATGAAGGGTAACAATTTGTCGCTCTACTCCTACGACGGGAACAATTCTCACGCCGTATTCAGCGCAGCGGGAACCTCCATGGGCAGCGAGATAGGCACTGTAGAGTTTGACTCAATGACCTTTTATAGAGGAACCCTGCTCTTCGACCTCGCCGAAGTTGAAAACGATTTTATACGCATAAACGGCACCGTGACAAAAGAATCGCCCTCGGCACAGCTCGTATTCGATTTAAATATCTCACGCGAGAATCTGGAAATATACCTTGATGCCTGGGAACTTGATATGCTCAGCTGGAACTTGATGAGTTTCAAAACTGAAGGCTCCGACATCTCGCTAAGCGATGTAATAGTAAAGACCCAGGCAGGAATAGAAGGCACGCTCAGCTTCATAGAGGATTTGGATTCCGGGCTGACTACAATAAAAGTGGATTTGGGGCTTGTAGTTCCCGAACCTTCGGATTTCGCCGCAATATTCGCCTTAGTTGCCATCGCCTACGCAGTGTACCGCAAAAGAAATTCATAGCTAAAATTGGCGCGCGCCGACATTGCGGCGCGCCGCTGTATAAGAAATGCCCGCCAAAAAATTAGGGCGCGGTATTTTATACGGCGAGCCAATTGGCACCCTCGGATTTTACACATTGAACCATCGGAGTTAGCCCGGATAAAAAACCTCCGGGCTTTTTTGCGTTTAGAGCAATAATAACCCTAAAAAAATTCTATTTTATGGCTGCAAAAAAACGCCGAGCCCCATGCGGAGTCCGGCATCTAATTGCCCGATATTTTTGCCGAATTGCCCGATATTTTGTCGATAGGCAACCCGCTTATTTTACGGGAAGTATTTCGTATGTTCTCGTTTTTGTCTCGGCGGCATCGTAGGCGTCGCCTTGCAGAGCGAACACTTCGTCGAGCATCTGCTTTTCTTTTGCCTTATTTTCTATATAAAACTCCACGGCAAATTTTCCCCAACCGTATATCTTCCCGCGATCCAAAATAGCGCGCGCCGCCGACACGCATTTTTGCACATCCGAAAAATCCTTAATGTCTTTAAGCAAAAAGTGCTCGACATAATACAGATTGCGCTGCGAGGCGTACTTTCCGCGTATTTCCGAGCATATCTCCGCTATCTTGACAGCTTGCGCGTACTGGGGAGTCTTATCATTGCCTGCCAAGTTGACGCCAACCGACAGCTCGGACGCGGAATACTTGCCGACGCTCTTGCCGTCTATGCGCAGCTCGTAGTCTCCGTTTGCGAGTCCGCACACTTTCAATATTTCCCTATTTAGATTTTCCTGAAAATCAGTGCGCGATTCCCCGTCGAGCGTCCTTCCGGACACAACCATTGGAAGCGCAAATTCCAATATTTTAAACGAGACCCCTCCATCGACGCTTTTTAGGTCGGAAACATCGCAGTTTTCTAATAGCGCGACCTTTGGCTTTTCTCCCGCTATTATCGACACTTTTGATACAGTAGGATTTTCTTTGGCGTCGGTTAAGTATTTGTATGCCATTACAAATCCGCCGGCGGACGCGGGGTGGACCCTGTCCCTGCCGATTATTGTCGAATACGGGTCGTCTTTTTGCATCATTGAGTTAACCCTCTGCATCTCCGACCAAATATCCGCGACAAGCACATTCGGATAAGACTGAGCTATTTCCGAGCCGTACTCACCGTAAAGTTTAAGTGTATCGTTAACGCCCAAACATGGGGGCGTTTTTACTTTAGCGGTCTGGTCGTATATTGACGGGGTAAAGAGCACTACGCTTCTCGTGTTTTTTGAGAGAATCTCAATTACTTTTGCGAGATTGCTACGGTAATCTTTATTTGCCTGTTTTATATTTTTTTCCTTCTCCTCGGCTGTTTGCTTTGAGTCCAAGGAATAAAGCCAGCGCGAACAGTCGTTCATGCCTATCATTAAAAACGCCACCTTCGGCTCGGCCTTCAATATTTCGGAATCCATTCTGCGCAGCAGCCCGCTTGCGCTGTCGCCGCCTACGCCGAGATTCAGAAACTTCACCCGCATGTCGGGATAGCGCGTTATGTAATACAGCATTATATATTCGGAGGAGTGCCCGCCGTGGGTTATGCTGTCGCCCACAAACGCGACGTTGTCGCCGGCTTTTACGATTGGCGATGATATTTTATCCGCGCCGTAAAGGCAAAGCGACAGCGCGGTCAATACTGCGATAACGATTATTCTCTTCATTTGTAGCTATATTATATGTGGCATTGTTGCGGTCAAGTTTTAGAAAACCTTTTGATAAAAAACGTACCAATACATCGTCCGAAAAAATTAACATATTTCAATAAAATTCAAAATTTATTGACATATTATCTACATTTCTTTAAAACTTACAAAAAAAAAGGAACATATGATGAAAGGAAAAATAGCAGCACTATTGGCATTATTTGCGTCAGCCGTCGCCGTCAGCGCAGACAATCTTGAGAAGGACTTCAAAAATCCCCCTCCCGACGCGCGCGCCGAAACTTGGTGGCACTTTACGACAAACCATATAACAAAAGAAGGCATTACCCGCGACCTCGAAGCCATAAAAAACATAGGCTATTCCGGCGCGCATATATTCATACCAAACTGCTACGGGAAAATCCCCAATGTGCCCGACGCCCAGATAATGACCCCCCTGTGGCGCGAACTCATGCGGCATGCCGGGGCCGAAGCCAAGCGGCTTGGGCTTTCCATAGGCGTGCACAACTGCCCCGGCTGGTCGAGCTCTGGCGGGCCGTGGATTAAGCCTGAGGATTCTATGAAATTCATAGTGCATTCGCAAAAGCGCATAAGCGGCAAGCAGTCCGCGCCCATAACGCTCGCGCCCCCTCCCGCAAACAGTGGCTTTTACCGCGACATCGCAGTCCTCGCCGTTCCGGCTAATAAAATTCCGCCGACTCCAAAAATTTCGACCGTTCCCGAAACCGCCAATCCAAACGCTCTTTCGGACGAAAAAAATAAAAATTCCTTCAAGCTTCCTATCGAAAACGAAGGCGGAAAAGCTTCCGTACTTCTTGAATTTCCAGAGAGCGTAGAGGCGCGGACAGCCGAACTTTGCTTCGAAGGCAAAAGAATACATTTTACGGCCGACGCCTATGCCTCGGACGACGGCAAGAATTTCCGCAAGGTGGGAACGCTGTCGTACAACCACTCCAACGATATTGGCATCCCAAAGTTTTTGTCCTTTGGGCCGACTGCGGTAAAGGCAAAGTTTTTCAGATTTGACTTTTCCTACAAAGAAGTCGCCCCGTGGAATAAGTCTAAGACGCCGATTAACTTAAAAAGCATAAAACTTTACAACGACTCCACAATACCGAATGTGCAAGCGGCAAACTCGTCTGAAACGACTTACGCCTACAAACCGCCCGTCGGCAAACCCGACGCCAAAGCTCCGGCTGTTTCAGAAATTCTCGACTTGACCAGTAAAATGTCCCCCGACGGAAAGCTCGACTGGGACGGCGACGGCAAAGACTGGATAATTCTTAGAATAGGCTATACGAGCACCAACAGACGCAATGCCCCCACGACTTATTCAGGGCTTGAATGCGACAAGCTCTCGAAGCGCGGGCTCGACGCCCACTGGCCGCACTACATGGGGGTGCTCGAAAGCGATATAGGCTCCCAGGGTGTGCTTAAATACGCTACGATAGACTCGTTTGAGGTGGGCGGACAAAATTGGACGGAAGACTTTGCCGCCGAATTTAAAAAGCGCCGCGGCTACGACATTTTAAAATGGCTCCCCGCCGCGATAGGCTACACTGTTGAAAACCCCGCCAAATCGTCGAGATTCCTATTCGACCTGCAAACAACAGTAGCGGACTTGTTTGCTGAGAACTACTTCGACTACTTTACAAAGCTCTGCCATGATAGGGGTGTGCTTTCCATACTCGAAAGCTACGGCGGAGGTTTTGACGACATACGTTGCTCGCGCACGGCGGATATTCCGACGAGCGAATTTTGGCTAAGCGGCGGCACGACCGGCAGGCACGCGCACTCTGCCGCAAACTTCCACGGCAGGCGCTCGGCAGGGGCGGAATCGTTCACAACAGGCGACGGCGACGACGGATATTGGCGGCAGCATCCGCGCATGCTCAAATACTCGGGCGACATAATGTGGACTGAAGGCACGAACGCGATAATCGTCCACAGCTACGTCCACCAGCCGCTTGTAAACGTCCGCCCCGGATTGGCGCTCGGGCCGCACGGCTCCCACATAAACGTAAACACGACTTGGTGGAAGGACGGCAAAGCTTGGGTCGACTACCTAAACCGCGCCCAGACGCTCTTGCAGCGCGGGAGAGTGCCGAGCGACGTGCTGATTCTCGCCGGCGAATCCCTTCCGAACCGCAGGACGAGAGTCACGTCGTACGACTGGCCCGTCGTTTACGCAGGCTACTATTTCGACTTTTGCTCTCCGAAAGACTTGCTCGACTCCATAAAGATATCCGACGGCAAGATTGTCGCCCCATCCGGAGTAAAGTACTCGGTATTCTCGCTTGCGGAGGAAATAAGGCCGACCTTGAACACGCTTAAAGCCGTAAAGAAGATGCTCGACGCAGGCATTGCGGTATGCGGAATGCGCCCGATTGGCAGCCCTTCGCTGTCCGACGACGACGCCGAATACGCAAAACTTGTAAACGAGATATGGGGGTCGGACAATTCCAAGAATCCGCGGAAAGTCGGCAAAGGCACGCTGTACCCGGAAGTGTCCGCGTTGCGCGCCCTAACCGACCTAAAAATCGAGCCTGTCATATCGGCGGCAAAGAACTTCAAGTGCATAGCGCGCGTTTGCGACGAAGCCTCAATATATTTTATTGTAAACACAAATATGTCCAACGCCAACGGGGAATTTTCCATACGAGCTAACGGCGACAAAACGCCTGAAATATGGAACCCCGCGACCGGTGAAATCAAGCCGCTCCCCCAATGGAAGCGCGATGGGCAAACAATAAAATTCTCGCTTGAATTCGACCCGAAGGAATCGGAATTCATAGTTCTCCGCGACAGAGCCGAACAAAAGCACTTTGAAAAATTCTCCGCCCAGAAAGCGGAGGGTTACGTAAAGCCTGAAAACATTGATATAATAGAGGCAAAATACAGGCTTCGCGGCACGAAGGAAGGCGGCAAAGACGTCAAAGAAATACTGGAAAAAGTCTATCCCGATGGATTCAGCGTTTCAAACAGACTGTTTGGCGACCCTTACCCGAATAAATTCAAGGAGCTTTATATTAAATATAAAGTTGGCAAGCGCGAGACGGAAAAAATAGTAAACGAAAGCGAAAACCATTTTTGGAAGGGTCTCGAATGGATGTCCCCGCAATCGATATACCCGACAGTGCTCGACGGGGCGCCGGCCATGGTATTTGAAACAAACGGCTCGGCAGAAGGCGAGCTGTCGGACGGCACAAAATTCTCCACAAAAGTGGAAGATCTCCCGCGCCCGATAAAATTGTCGTCGGATTGGAGCGTGGAGTTTGCCAAAGATCTTGGCGCACCGGAAGGGGCAATCGCCTTCGAGAAGCTCGTCTCGTGGACGGAACGCCCTGAATTTGGCATAAAATACTTCTCAGGGACTGCAAAATACAGCAAGTCTTTTGATATCCCCGGCGATTTTATTTCAAAGAACCGCAAAATACTCCTGTCGCTCGGCGAAGTGCGCGAAACCGCAAGGGTTAAAGTAAACGGCAAGGACGCGGGAATTCTATGGAAGATTCCGTACGAAGCCGACATTACAAGCCTTGTAAAACCCGGGCAAAACACTCTTGAAGTCGAAGTGACAAACCTTTGGTACAACAGGCTGGTCGGCGACGAAATAAAGTCCCCGCTAAAAGCCGGAGAAACCCCGAAGTGGGTATTGGAGGGGAAGTCGCGGGCGGACGACAATTCGCGCTATACGTTCACGCTAAGCAAAGGCTGGACCGCCGATTCCAAGCCAATGCCTTCCGGCCTCATCGGCCCGGTGGAAATCAAGGCGGCCGAAGTCGTGAAGGCGAATTAGCATTCGGGCATCAGCGCGTTATGCTTTGCGCCGTAGTTTTAAAACGCACATCACGGCAAAGAGAATCCCGCATTAAAAATGCGGGATTTTTTTTAAGGATTAACGCGCGCAAATTAGAGTTGCGAAGGTTGCGCCCGACTTGCAATTATTTAATATTGACCGCAAGTTTCTTAAAAAATATTTCTCTGCCATGAAAAATATAATTGTTTGGATAATCGCGCTCGCACTGTCACCGTATATTTTTGCTGAAGCCATAAAAATAGATCCTTCGCAAGAAAAGGATATGTGGAATAGCGCATGGACGAGATTTTTTAGCCCCAAAACGGACGTATTTTACGACCTCATAGTATCCCTAAACCCGGAAAATTCCCTCGACTTTGTCCCGACCGCCGAGCAGATAAAAAAATTGGCGCCCGCCAACCCCAATGGATACGGAACCGGCATGGAGGACGGAATGATTCTCGGAGGGATAATGATGTGCGCCGTGCTTGACAAGTATGAAGTGACAAAAGACGCGTCGCTAAAAAAATACGCAGACGCAATAGTGCGCGGAATGGCAAGGTGTTCCCTGTCGCCCAAAGCCCGGGGATTCGTCGCCCGCGCAGTAAGCACCTCCGACGGAAAATCGTTTTTTCCCGCCACATCGCGCGACCAATACACCCACTGCATACACGGCCTGTGGAAATATTACAACAGTCCTCTCTCAACCGCCGACGATAAAAAAGTCATAGCAGAAATATGCGCCGCCGTTGCCGACAGAATGATTGAAAAAATGACCCCCGCCACAAAATACGACGCCCAGAACGCAGACGGCAAGCCGTCGACTTTCGGGCTGTCGAGAATGTGGAACGTATCTGCCCACGAGGCGGCGCGACTCCCGATGATTTACGCCGTTGCGCACCTTGTGACAGGCGATAAAAAATATCTCGAAGAGTACAAAAAGTACGCAAAAGAGTCGATATCGCAGTCGGCAAATTTCGACAGAAATATGGCGCCGTGGGCGCAGCTTCAAATGCAGATATCTCTTGAAGCGATGCTCTCTTTTGCTGAATCCGAAAGCCAAAGGGACGCAATAAAAGGCATAATGGGCGACGTAAGCGCCCTTGCGGCAAAGCGCCTTGCGTCAGCCTCAAACGCCCTATCGGACCCAAAGCTCGATTTAACCTCACCGCTTCCCAACCCCCAAGAACGCCCAATTCAGCCCAACGGCAAACCGGATATGCGCGAGTTTAAAAATATTATGCGCGCGCCGCGTTATTTTGGCGAGATGGCGCTTACAATGCTCGTGCGCGGAGCGGAGGATTTCGACGAAAAATCCGCGCGGCTGCTCGCCAAGCCGATTGAAAAAATAGACTACGACAAAATGTCGAGCTGCGCCGTGATTTTTCACCTTGCGGCATATTGGAACGCGAAAAAGTCCGGCATCATAGAATAGGAATTTTGCTCGTCCAAAACGCCCCGCAAAAAAATCTGGGCAGGCCGATGTCAACGTGGCTTCGCGGAATCGGCGGGCTTTAAGACATTGCCGCACGCGGCCACGCTTTTAGAGCCGCTAACAATTACGCCGCACGCGGCGGGGGAATCCGAGTAAAGCAAATTATTTACAAAATATGCGTTTTCGACATTCTCCGCAAATATAGACGCCGCATACGAACATTTTTCCGCGGATACGCCAATAATTTCATTGTCGCGGAATATTATATTTTTGCCGGCATTTGCGTACATTAGAAGCCCACGGACGTTTTTAAAGACATTCTTTTCTATTAAAATTCCGTCGGCGCAGCTTTTCGACGGAATTTTAAATCCACCCCTCTGGTCAATAGACGCTCCAAAAAATATCTCAGCGAGCCAGCCGAGAGTTTTCCCCATTTTAAAATTGTTGTCCTCAAATGTGCAGCCTTTCACCACTATATTTGAAACACCCCGCCCTTCAACCCATTTGTCGAGAGTGAAGGCTGTCTGAAATTTAAGCGGAATAGACGGGCCGTTTTTGAAAACGCAATTTTCAACCGTGACATTCCTGCCCTGGAAAATCGCTCGCCCGTAGTAGTTTTCAAAAACGCAATCTTTTACAAGCAGATTGTCCGTCGCTCCCGACCTGCGCGAAACGAGGAATCCGGAGCCCTTAGCCTCCGGCACGTCTGAATCCAGATATAGATTCTCGCCGTCAATTTTTATGATTTTCGCGGAAAAACCCGTAGGGGAGCAGTCGGCCTCATACAAATCTATAACATCTCCCGCCTGCGCGCCAAAATAATAGTTGCCGCGGGTGTTGACTATTTGCATTTCGTTTGTTGAGATTTTTTTTGCGAAAGTCGTCCTGTCGTGAAAATTTATAATGTCGTCTTGGTTCAGGGAAAAAGAGCAGCCTATCATCTTGCAGTAGCCGAGCGAATTTGTGGAATGCACGACATCTGCGGTAGTCGAGCACGGGCGTATTTTCCCGCCGCCGCGCGCGCCAGCCCTAAGATTTATCATCTGCCAATATTTTTGCGAGCCGCCTATATGCACCCCCATGCCGCGGCAAGATAAAATCTCTATGTTTTCAAGTGTGAGATGTTCATTGGAATCGAGGTTAAAAGCGTTCTTCCCGTAATAATAATGCATCAGGCGGTAAACCCCGCCAACTTTTGCCGCCCTGTGTTGAAAGTTTCTATTAGACTCAGTAAACAGGCCGTCGTACGCGCCTGACATCGGAACCCCTTCCGCCTTCGTCGAATGGTATATCCGCGCCGTATTGGGAGAGAGCCATTCGCATTTCGAGCCAAAGTGCCCCTCAGACGGGCCAAACCAAAAAGCCGCGCCCATGCCAAACGAATCCATCGAATCCGCCATGGGCATCATCACCTGAACGGGGGTCGGCTTACCGTAAAGCGGATACCTGTCGTACCCGATAAACTCCACATCAAAATAGGGGGGCGTTCCGCCTTCGGCGGGGTGCTTGGAGATTATGCGCACAAATGCTCCGAGCGGGTCGGTTTCCCAATCCCAGTCAGAGTTGATATTGGATATTTTCACGCGCTTGCAGTTTTTTACGAGAAAGTTTGAGTCGTTTTCAACAACCGCATATTGGGGCAAAATTGAGAAATCGCTCGGGCGGCGGAATACGAGGGTTGCGCCCATGCCGTCAATTTCAAAATCCTCCATGGAGTCGATGACAATTCCCTTTTTGCCGAAACATTTGTATGTTCCGCGGGCGAGCACGAGCTTTGAGGCATGCGTTTTTTTGCAATAGTCGAGCGCTTTGTTTATAGCTGCTGCACAATCCGGATTGGATTCTCCAAATCCGAAGTCCGCCGCGTAAACTGTCGCCCCGCCTTTATTGCGGGGAAGCTGCACTTCAAAGTCCGGCGCGCCTGTCGGAAGGTCTGGAAGTCTGCCGCAATAGCGTTTAGTTTTTTTCTTAAAGGCAAAAAAATCAGCGCTCGCCGCGTTAAAATTTTTCGGGGCGTTTTTTAACGCGCATGCCGGAACTTTTCCGGGCTGCCGCGAATAGCAATCCGCGCAATCGGAGTTCGCGCATGCAGAGAGAAAAATCGCAAACAACAAAAAAAATATTTTCATAAAAATACAGTTCACAGCAACAAATTGCCATGCAATAGATTATATAGCAACTAAATAACGGCGCACACTGAAAGCCTGGGATTTTTTAGGCTCACTCCCCTGAGAGAATATGCGCCGCGAAATCGACCGGCGACTTTCCGTTTTTTTCCGCCTCTGCGACAAACGATTCGTAGTTGTCAAAATTTATGGCTTCGACAGTCACGCGGGAAAATGGTTTGGGCAGAATAAACTTGTCCCAAGTCGCATTGATAGTCCAGAAAGACGAAGGGGTAATACGCAACAAGAGTATGCGCGCGCCGCTGCCTTTTGCGACCGACAAGAAGCCAGGCTTGCAAACGTATCTCGGGCCGCGCGGGCCGTCGGGCGTTATAAAAATGTCCGAGGTGTGCTGAAGGGTTTCGACCATTGAAATAATTGCGTGTGCGCCCCTTCTTTTGCTCGACCCCCTGACTGTGCCAATTCCAAGAAACTTGAAAAAAGCGCAAAGCCAAGCGCCGTCGCGGCTCGCGCTGACAAGGCCCGACATTGGAAGATTCGGCCTGAAAATATACTTGCACATGGGCAGGAAGAAAATCCTGTTGTGCCATGCAAGCCCTATTAGGCGCTTTTTGTCTTCCAGATTTTCCAATGATTTGGCGTCGGAAGCGCGCATGCGTATGGTTGCCTGCCACAAGCGCACAAATAAATACAGCGGGAACAGAAAAATAAAGTGGCGCCAAGTCGGCTGCGATATGTGCGTGTGAGGTTCCATGATTAAAACATGATTATGTGTTTTTTGGCGCGGAAATGTCGAACATAAAATTTTCCCGAAAGGATAGAAACCACCAAAGAGCAAAGTTCGGGAAATTTTGCCGGTTGGAGGGATATTTTAAAACATGCACTTTAGATAAGAGACTTTGATTTATTGGAATAGAAAAAAAATAAGCTCCACAAAAAAAACAGATTGACAGACAAAGCATAATATGCCTGAATTGAGACTCAAAATTCAAGGGGTGGTAGTTCAGTTGGTTAGAACGCCTGCCTGTCACGCAGGAGGTCGCGAGTTCGAGTCTCGTCCATCCCGCCACTTTAAAGAATAAAAAAGGCTGATTTGCAGTAAGTTGCGAGTCAGCCTTTTTTTGTGGCTTTCCATAGCCAGATTTCAACTTGTTGATAGCCAGATTAAAACAATAACCAATTTCCAATAAAACGACAACTGCACGGCAACTGAGTCTGCGCCGAACAAAGTGGCGACACCATTGAACTGCCCCTTTTGCAGGCAACAGAAAGCCCTTTGCGATAATCACAAAGGGCTTGAGTTCGGAATGTTTATTGGGCGTTTACAGTTTCTGATTTCACATAGTCCGACGGGTAGATGTTAAAGTATTTCACTGCGTCGTCGTGTTTTGCGACGCCCAAATAGTGCTCGAATAAAATGGGTCAACACCAAAGGTTGTGGAATAGGTTGATTTTTTAGATTTGCCTTTCAT
>ENA-UOJE01000933-UOJE01000933.1-human-gut-metagenome-genome-assembly--contig:-C23-NODE-933-length-29112-cov-75.374436_pt1 | contig 29112 bp, 23 predicted proteins | sample MGYA00242341_ERZ723888 | MGnify/ENA metagenome assembly ERZ723888 | reverse complement strand
GCGCGGTGGTCAACGAGAACACCAACGGCATCGTCACCGTCAACGGCCACAGCTACGAGGATCCCGCCATGCACACGGAGAACACCAACTTCGCCCTGCTGGTGTCCAAGCACTTCACGGAGCCGTTCCGCGACAGCAACGGCTACGGCGAGTCCATCGCCCGTCTCAGCAACATGCTGGGCGGCGGCGTGATCGTCCAGCGGTTCGGCGACCTGATCCGCGGCCAGCGCAGCACCCCCAAGCGCATTGAAAAGGGCTTCATGACGCCCACCCTGTCTGCTACGCCCGGCGATCTGAGCCTTGTGATGCCCAAGCGCATTCTGGACGGCATCATCGAGATGATCTACGCCCTGGACAAGATCGCCCCCGGCACCGCCGGCGATGACACCTTGCTCTACGGCGTGGAGGTGAAGTTCTACAACATGGAGGTGGCGCTGGACGAGCATCTGGAGACGCCCCACAAGGGCCTGTTCGTCATCGGCGACGGCAGCGGTGTCACCCACTCCCTGTCCCACGCCAGCGCCAGCGGCGTGTTCGTGGCGCGCTATCTGGCGGAGAACGAATAAACGCATCACAAAAACAGGGGCGACTATGCCGCCCCTGTTAGTTTGTCGAGGGTGCCGTGCTGCTTGCGTAGGGGACGGCGTCCCCGACGTCCCGCGTCGTAGGGGCGGACGACTCTGTCCGCCCCTGTTTTCTGTTTGTTTTCCCTCTCAAAATGTGCTACAATGGACAAAAACCGCAAGGGAGGGTACGTCCGTGGCCGATCTCAACACCGATATCCGCTTCATCAAGGGCGTGGGCGAGGCTCGCGCCAAGGCGCTGGAAAAGCTGCACATCCGCACGCTGGGCGACCTGATCTCCTATTATCCCCGCCGCTGGGAGGATCGCACAAAGCTGTTCCCCATCCGCGACCTGCCGGAGGGGGAATACGCCTGCTGCCGCGCTATGCTGGCGCAGGAGCCCACCGCCCACCGCATTTCCGGCGGTCAGACGGTGGTGAAGGTGCGCGCTGTGGACGAGAGCGGCGTGCTGGACATCACGTTTTTCCATCAGGAATACCGCAAAAACGCCCTCCACCGGGGCGAGACGTATATCTTCTACGGCAGGGCAGAGGGTGGCGGTATCCGCCGCCGGATGGCCAACCCCCTGCTGGAAAAGGAGGGCGGTCAGCAGCTGACGGGGCGCATCATGCCCGTCTACCCCCTGACGGCGGGCATCACCCAGATCATGATGGCCAAGGCCGTGCGGCAGGGACTGGACGAGTGCCGCGACCTGCCGGAGGACGTGCTGCCCGACGAGATACGGCAGGCGCACCACCTGTGCTACGCGGGCTTCGCGCTGGAGAACATCCACTTTCCCACCTCACCGGAGGCGCTGGACACCGCCCGGCGGCGGCTGGTGTTCGAGGAGCTGTTCCTCCTGAGCTGCGGCCTGTCGCTGCTGCGCCAGCGGCGTGAGTCGGTACACGGCCTGCCCTGCCGGGCGGCGGATATGTCCGATTTCTACGCCGCCCTGCCCTTTGCCCTCACCGCCGCCCAGCGCCGCGCCATCGGGGACGCCGTGGGCGACATGACCTCCGGCCGCCCCATGAACCGGCTCTGTCAGGGCGATGTGGGCAGCGGCAAGACCATGGTGGCCGCCGCCTGCGTGTGGTTTGCCGCCCAGAGCGGCTGGCAGTCGGCGCTGATGGCGCCCACGGAGATACTGGCGCGCCAGCACTACGAAAACCTCACGCCCCTGTTTGCCCGCTTCGGCCTGCGCTGCGCCCTGCTCACCGGCTCCACGCCGGTCAGGGAGCGCCGCGGTATTTTAGAGGGGCTGCAAGCCGGCGACATCGCCCTGTGCATCGGCACCCACGCTCTGCTGACGGAGGACGTGACCTACAACGCGCTGGGACTGGTCATCACCGATGAGCAGCACCGCTTCGGCGTGGATCAGCGCTCCGCCCTCAGCCGCAAGGGGTCGTCGCCCCACCTGCTGGTGCTGTCGGCCACGCCCATTCCCCGCACGCTGGCGCTGATCATCTACGGGGATCTGGACGTGTCGATCATCGATGAGCTGCCGCCGGGCAGACAGCCGGTGGACACCTTCGTGGTGGGGGAGAAGTACCGCCTGCGGCTCAACGCCTTCATCCGCAAGCAGGTGGCCGAGGGGCACCAGGTGTTCGTCATCTGCCCGCTGGTGGGGGAGGAGGACGACCTGCCCGACGAGCGCAAGGCCGTCACCGCTTACGCCCGGCAATTGCAGGAAAAGACGTTTCCCGACCTGCGGGTGTCGTTGCTCCACGGCCGCATGAAGGCCGGGGAAAAGGAGAAGGTCATGGCCTCCTTTGCCGCCGGCGAGAGCGACATTCTGGTGTCCACCACGGTGGTGGAGGTGGGCGTGGACGTGCCCAACGCCACGCTGATGGTGGTGGAGAACGCCGACCGCTTCGGCCTGAGCCAGCTGCACCAGCTGCGTGGCCGCGTGGGACGCGGCAAGGCGCAGAGTTACTGTGTCCTGCTCAGCGACACACAGAATCCGGAGACGCGCCGTCGCCTGAAGGCGCTGGCCGCCACCAACGACGGCTTCCGCATCGCGGAGGAGGATCTGAAGCTGCGGGGACCCGGCGACTTCTTCGGCAGCCGTCAGCACGGCCTGCCCACGCTGAAGGCCGCCGATCTCAGCTGCGATATGCCGCTTCTTGCCGAGGCGCGGGACGCAGCCCAGACCCTGATGGCCGCCGATCCCCGCCTGACAGCGCCGGAGCACGCCGTGCTGCGCCGCCGCATCCAGGCGCTGTTCGACCTGAACGAGGGCACGCTGAACTGAAATAAGCCTCTGTGGTGTATAGGGGAATGGATGAATGAAGGGGACGGCGTCCCCGCCGTCCTGTTTCGTAGGGGCGGACGACTCTGTCCGCCCCGTATGCCGCCGCAAAACTGGCAAAAAAAGGAAGCACCTGTCCAACGGACGGGCGCTTCCCTGTAAGCATGGGAACACGCGGAGCACGAGCGTACTCCGCGTGTTTGTGTCGGGTAAAAGGGGGGAATACCCGACAGGGGGGGTTCACATAGAATAAAGGGGGGTGACTTCATCTATGCAAGTCGTATTGTACACCTACTTCTCCGGTTTGTCAAATGTTTTTTTACCGGTAGCGGTTCCGGGAATCGTTTTTTCGACTTGCTCCGCCGTTTTCCCGGTGGTATACTGTGGAAAAGACAGAAGACGAGGAGGTGTCCGCCGGTGACACGCGATCAGCTGCGCGCCAAGGCCAACGAGCTGCCCTTGCTGCCCGGTGTCTATCTGATGATGGACAAGACCGGGCAGGTCATCTATGTGGGCAAGGCCAAAAAACTGAAAAACCGCGTCAGCCAGTATTTTCAGGACACCGCCAGCCACAACGAGAAGACAAAGATGATGGTGGCGCATGTGGACAGGTTCGACACCATCATCGTCCGCTCGGAGTTCGAGGCGCTGGTGCTGGAAAACTCCCTCATCAAGCGGCACCAGCCCCGGTATAACATCCTCCTGAAGGACGACAAGGGCTATCCCTTTGTGCGGCTGGATGAAAAAGCGAGCTATCCCCGGTTTTCGCTGGTGAACCGCACCGCCGATGATGGCGCGCGGTACTACGGACCCTTCGGCGGGCGGCACGAAACGCGGCTGGCGCTGGACGCCGTATGCGCCGCCCTGCGGCTGCCCACCTGCTCCCGCCGGTTTCCGCGGGACATCGGCAAGGAGCGCCCCTGCCTGAACTTCCACATGGGTCGGTGCGACGGCTTTTGCCGGGGTCAGCCGGACGGGGAGGAGTACCGCCGCCGCATGGCGCAGGCCGCATCCCTGCTGGAGGGGCGGCTGCGCGCCGTCACCGGAGAGCTGACGGAGAAAATGACCGCCGCGGCGGAGGTGCTGGATTTCGAAACAGCCGCTGCCCTGCGGGATCAGATCAAGGCCCTGTCGGTGCTGAGCAAGGAGCAGCGGGTCATCGCCGGTATCTGCGCCGACACCGACGTATGGGGCGCGTATACCAGTCCCGCCCGCTCCGGCGTGGCGGTGCTGCACATTGAAAACGGCGACCTGCTGGCGCGGCAGACGGAGGTATTCCCCGATGCCGCCGGCAGCGAGGATGCGCTGCTGTCCGCCGTGGTGCCGCAGTATTATCTGTCCCGCCAGTCCCTGCCGCGGGAGATCCTGCTGCCCGCCGCTATGGAGGACGCGGACGCGCTGGCCGCCCTGCTGACGGAGCGCAGCGGTCACGCCGTGGCCGTGCGGGTGCCCCAGCGCGGGCAGCGCCGCGCCCTGCTGGATATCGCCCATCGCAACGCCCGGGAGGAGGTGGAGCGGGTCACGGACGCCGCCCAGCGCATCAGCGGCACACTGCGGCAGCTGCAGCAGCTGGCGCAGCTGCCCACCCTGCCCCGGCGGATGGAGAGCTATGACATCTCCCACACCGGCGGCGACGATCAGGTGGGCGGCATGGTGGTCTTTCAGGACGGACGGCCGCTGAAGTCGGCCTACCGCCGTTTCCGGGTGGAAACGAGCCGGGAGGGGGACGACTACGGCGCCATGCAGGAGGTGCTGACGCGCCGCTTCCGCCGGTATCTGGACGGGGATGAAAAATTTGCGCCCCTGCCCGACCTGCTGCTGATCGACGGCGGCGAGAACCACGCCCGCATCGCCGAGGAGGTGGTGGCCGGTCTGGGTCTGGACGTGCCGGTGCTGGGCATGGTGAAGGACGACCGGCACCGCACCCGCGCCCTGATCACCGCCCGGGGGCAGGAGCTGGGCATTCAGCAGACGCCTGCTCTGTTTGCCCTGATCGGCACGGTGCAGGAGGAGGTACACCGCTTCGCCATTGCCTACCACCACCAGAAGCACACCAAGTCCGTCAAGCGCTCTCAGCTGGACAATATCCCCGGCGTGGGCGAGGCGCGGAAGAAGAAGCTCCTGCAGCACTTCGGCACCGTCACCGCCGTGAAGCAGGCGGACGTGGAGCAGCTGGCCGCCGTGGTGCCCCGCGCCGCGGCGCAGGCGGTCTACGACCGCTTCCACGGGGCGAAAACGGAATAAAAAAACGGCACGCATTTCCAAATGCATGCCGTTTTTCGTTATCGCAGCAGGATGCGCTTTCCGCCGGTGTACTCACTGACGGTGCCGATGCGCTGGACGCTGGGCACCGCGCCCTGCAATTCCGCGATCAGCGCGTCCGCGTCCTCCGGCGCCACGGCCATCAGCAGGCCGCCGGAGGTCTGGGGGTCGAACAGCAGATCCTGTATGGCCGTCTCCGTATCGCCTACGTCCACGGCGGCTTCGGCAAAGCTGCGGTTGCGGTACATGCCCGCCGGCAGTACGCCCATGCGGGCGAACTCCACCGCCTCGGGGATGAAGTCCACCGCCTCCACATGCAGGGTGATGGTCACATCGCTGCCCTGCGCCATCTCGAAGCTGTGCCCCAGCAGGCCGAAGCCGGTGACGTCGGTGCAGGCGTGTACCTGATGGCGCACCATTACGTCCCGCGCGCCCTTGTTCAGCGTGGTCATCAGGCGGTTCATCAGCGCCACGGTGTCCTCCGTCAGCAGGTCGGCCTTGCCTGCGCTGGTGAGCACGCCGATGCCCAGCGGCTTGGTGAGCACCAGCACGTCGCCGGGGCGGGCGGCGGAGTTGGTGAGCATTTTGTCGGGGCGGACAAAGCCGGTGACGGCCAGCCCGTACTTCGGCTCATCGTCCAGAATGCTGTGACCGCCGGTGATCAGCGCCCCGGCCTCGTACACCTTGTCATAGCCGCCCCGCAGGATCTGATGCACCGCGTCGCGGGGCATGGACTCCGGCACCGCCATGATGTTCAGGCACAGCTTCGGCTCGCCGCCCATGGCGTACACATCGCTGAGGGCGTTGGTGGCGGCGATCTGCCCGAACAGGTAGGGATCGTCGGCAATGGGCGGGAAGAAGTCCACCGTCTGCACCAGCGCCAGCTGGTCGCTGATCTTGTACACGGACGCGTCGTCGCTCTTGTCGAAGCCCACCAGCAGATTGGGGTCGTGGTGGACGCGGATGCCCTCCAGCAGCTGCGCCAGCACACCGGCGCCCACCTTGGCGCCGCACCCGGCGCAGCGGGTCAGCTTTGTCAGCTTGATGGGTTCCTCTGCCATAAAGCAGTACCTCCTTATATTTGGTCAAGCGCCCCGCTCAGGTGCAGGATCGCCTCCAGCACGCCGCCGCCCACGGCCAGCGCCTTGTCCGAGGCGGTGGTGCAGTATTCCGGCTGGCAGCGGGGGTCTACGTCACCGGATTTCATGCCCTTGTGTACCGGCGTTCCGCTGGGCAGTATGCCCCGCAGCACGCCGTCAATGGTGCAGCGCATGGGCTCGCCGCCCACCGTACCGGCTATGTCGCCGGCCTTCACCTCCGCGCCGATGTCCAGCAGCTGGGTGAAAATGCCGTCTGCCGGGGCGCGGAGCACCCGTTCGCCGGCATAGCCGCCGATCAGACCGGGAATATTGGTGTTGGGCAGGGCGCTGCCCCGATAGATCACGCGCCCCAGCGTGTGGCCGCGCATGGTCTCCACCACGGCGTGGCAGTCCTCTCCGGCGGTGAAGCCGGGGCCGACGCCTACGACTACCGGTGCGTCGGTCATGCGGGTGCCCAGATTCCGTTTGGCTAAAATCGCATCCACCAGCGCGTCGGGATGCAGCGCGTCACGGCAGGCCAGCTCCGGGTCGGCCAGCACGGGCACCGCGCCCTGTGACAGATATTTTTTCGCCGCTGCCGTGTCCGGTGCATATACGGCGCGCACGCCCTCCACCGTTGTCTCGCCGTCGGTGATGGCGGGGGAGAAGCAGACGGTGCGGCGGATGGCTGTGGGGCGGGGCAGGTCGGTCATGACCACCTGAAGGCCGCTGCGGTGCAGCCGCAGGGCAATGCCGGTGGCGATGTCCCCGGCGCCGCGGATAAGAACCAGCATAGTATCACCTCGTTATTCTGATGGTAACACAACGGAAAATGGTTGTCAACACGCGGCGGGTCTGGTACAATAAAAGAAACGGAGAGGAGGCGCGGCTGTGGAAAAGAATATCACCGTGCGCCTGACGGCGCGTCTGTTCGCGGAGGAGAAGTGCTACGGCCCCGGCGTGGAGCAGCTGCTGAAGGCGGTGGAGAAGCACCGGTCGCTGCGGGCGGCGGCGGCCTCCATGAGCATGGCATACTCCAAGGCGTGGAGCATCATCCGCGCGGCGGAGCAGGGCTTCGGCTGCAAGCTGCTGCACTCCACCATCGGCGGCAGCGGCGGAGGCGGCGCAGAGCTGACGGACGAGGCGCGGCAGATCATGGCGGCCTATGAGACGTACTGCGCCCGGTTGAACGAATACGGACAGGCGCTGTTCGGGGAGCTGTTCCCCTTCTGCGCCAGGGAGAATCATATTGACAGCACCCGGAAGTAACGGTATAATGGTGCCATGCTACATCAGCAGGGAGGTTCTATCACAGGATGGACACAGCCGGCAGCGACTCTTGCCCTGAACGAAATACGAATACGAATCGGACATAAGTAAGACATGACCTGTGCGCCGGGCACACAGGCCGTGTCTTTTGCGCTTTTCGCCGGGAAGGGCGGAGAGCAGGAAAGGAGATCGATCTTGGGAACTTCTATAGGTTGGCTATTGCTTTTACAGGTGGTGCTTATTTTCCTCAACGCCGTTTTTGCCTGCGCGGAGATCGCCGTGCTGTCGGTGAACGAGGTCAAGCTCAATAAAATGTGCGCCGACGGCAACCGGAAGGCGAAGCGCCTCAGCAAGCTGACGGCGCAGCCGGCGAAATTTCTGGCCACCATTCAGGTCGCCATTACGTTGGCGGGCTTTCTGGGCAGCGCATTCGCGGCGGAGAACTTCTCCGACCCGCTGGTGGATTGGCTCATCGGGCTGGGCGTGACCATTCCGCCTGCCACGCTGAACACGCTGGTGGTCATACTGATCACCCTGATCCTGTCCTACTTCACGCTGGTGTTCGGCGAGCTGGTGCCCAAGCGCATCGCCATGAAGCAGTCGGAAAAGGTGGCGCTGGGCATCTCCGGGCTGGTGATGGTGATCTCTAAGCTGTTCGCACCCATCGTCTGGCTGCTGACCGTGTCCACCAACGGTATGCTGCGGCTCATCGGCATCGACCCCAACGAGGCGGAGGAGCAGGTGGGCGAGGAGGATATCCGCATGATGGTGGACGCCAGCAGCGAGAACGGCGGCATCGACCACGAGGAGAAGGAGTTCATCCAGAACGTGTTCGAGTTCGACGACCTGACCGCCGAGGAGATCGCCACCCACCGCACGGACGTGGATCTGCTGTGGCTGGACGACACCATGGACGACTGGGCGGAGACGATACACAACACCCGCCACACCCGCTATCCGGTGTGCGAGGACAGCGCCGACAACGTGGTGGGCATCCTCAACGCCAAGGAGTATTTCCGGCTGGCGGACAAGAGTCGGGAGAGCGTTATGGCCGGCGCCGTCCGCGCGCCCTACTTTGTGCCGGAGACCATCAAGGCCGACGCCCTGTTCCGCAATATGAAGCGCACCGGCAACCCGCTGGCGGTGGTGCTGGACGAGTACGGCGGCATGGTGGGCATCGTGACGCTGAACGATCTGGTGGAGGAGCTGGTGGGCGATCTGGGCAGCGATGACAGCAATATCCCGGACGATGACGAGCCTCGCATCGAGAAGCTGCCTGACGGTTCCCTGTCCGTTACCGGTAACGTGGAGCTGGACGATCTGGAGGATGCACTGGACATCGAGCTGGATCAGGAGGAGCACGACACCCTCACCGGGCTGGTGTTTGATGCGCTGGGCATGATCCCCGACGACGGTGAGCAGGACATCACGCTGGAGGCGGAGGGCATGCGCATCCATGTGACCTCCATTGCCGACCATCAGGTGAATGCCGCGCAGGTGTGGCTGCTGCCCAAGGAGGCGCCTCCGGAGGACGAGGAATAAAGACAAAAAAAGAAGCACCCGCCGGGTGCTTCTTTTTTGCGCTTCAGTGCTTAGCCCTCGACCACCAGATGGAAATACAGGGCGTTCATGCCGGTGCCGTCCAGCAGAGCCACCATGACGGGGCCGTCATCCTGCTCGATAAAGCTGCCGGCGTACTTGATGTCATTGTCCATGCTGATGCTGGCCAGCATGCCGTCCTCGGAGATGGTATAGGTGCCCGCGGTGACGGTGTCCGTGCCCTCGGTCAGGGAGACGGCGCCGTTCTCATCAAAATAGAAGGCGTACTCGTTATCCAGCTGGCTCAGCACCTCGTTGGTCTGATCCTCGGTCATCTGCTTGCCCTGTACATAGCCGCCGATGAACGTCCAGGTGGTGCCCGCCAGCTCGGGAGCGGCCACGAAGCGGTCGTTCAGGATGGCCATGATGCTGTCGCCCTCACCGGGAGTGGCGGCATCGTCACCGGTGTTGTCCTCCACCTGGGTATCGTCGCCGGTGTTGGTGTCATCGGTACCGGTGTCACCGCCGCAGGCCATCAGGCTCAGTGCCATGACCAGAGCCAGCAGGCAGGCAAAAAACTTCTTCATTGTGATATTCCTCCAAAATTCTTGTTTCCCGCCGATTCCGGCGGATGTATTTATATAAACCGCAGAGCGGCTTATACCCTGTTTATTCATAGACCGACGTGGTGATATCCTCGCCGTCCACAGTGAACCCGACGCCCTGCGAATAGGCGCTGTTGCCCTGGGAATCCCGCATTTCAAAGATCATCAGATACGCGCCGTCCGGCAGCGCCTGCTCATAGAAGGCGGTGTCCGCCGTGACGGTCAGCGTTTCGGACTCGTATGCCTCGAAGCCGCTGTCCTCGCTCCAGTCGGAGAGGTACCACACCGTGGTGATTTCGTCGCCGGGCTTCAGCAGCCGAAGCTCCTTGTCGGCCATGCCGCTGTCATCGATGCCCTGCCGCGCGCCCAGAATGCGCCATTCCTCGGCGGTGAAGTCATAGACCACCTGCAGGTTGTATGCCTCGCCGTTGAGCAGCACGGGCACGGAGTACAGGTTGTAGTCCTCGCCCTCGCTGGACAGCTCCATGTACACCAGATGACCGTCGATGCTGCCCCACACGCCCCGGAAGTTGTCGCTGAACACGCCGTTTTCCCAGTCGCAGGTCATGTCGTTGTCGGTGCCCAGCAGGAGCATGGCGTCGTTTTCCTCGTCCAGCCAGTACAGGCTGAAGCCGATGCCGGCCAGGATGCTGTCCGCCTCCGGCCCCAGCGTCAGGGTGGCGTAGCCGTCGTCAGACAGCGTCAGCGGTGCGTTGCTCCAGCCCATGGTGCTCAGGGATTCCACCGGCGCGAGCGTATCCACGCCCAGCTGCGCGATATAGTCCATGCCGTCCTGATCCAGCTGACCGGTGAGCTGATAGGCGTACAGGTACTTGAAGGCGGCGCCTGCACCCTGCTGTATGTAGCCGTTCAGATCGTCCACGTCGCCGCTGTAGGAGTAGTAGCAGGAAAGCCCCGTTCCCTCGCTGCGGTATTTGCCGTTGACCTGATAGAGCACGCATTCGTCCAGCGCGTCCAGCACCGCCTGTGCGCCCGGCAGGGTGTCCGCCGTGTGCCGGGCAATGCCGCCCAGATCCACCATGTTGGTATAGCCCTGCTCGCGGGTGTTGCCGCCGTAATTCTCGGTGCCGGCCGCCGCGCGGCTGAACCGGGACAGGAAGCCAGGATCCTGCGCCGCGGCGGACAGCGCCTGCGCGCCGAATTCCTCATAGGCGTCCAGCAGCCCCTGTATCTTCGTCAGGTCGGTGACGGACAGCGTGGCGCTGTCCTGCGTCTCCACCGCCTCGCAGCCCTCGTAATAGGCGTCGCAGATCACCTTGCCCAGCGCCGCGCCGTCCATGGACGGATCGTCCGCCAGCGCCTGCACCCACTGGGAGTAGTACCAGCCGTTGGCCGGCTCCGTCTCCTCGGAGGCCACCAGATAGCGGCTCAGGTCGCAGAAGGTGTAGGCCGTGTCCACGGTGGCCATCAGGCAGGTGTCGAAGCCCACCAGCTCCAGCGGAGGAGCCTCGGTGTCAGGCTCCCACACGGCGGAGAAGGCCTCGTACATCTCGCCCAGGGTCAGGGAGTCGTAGTCGTACAGCTCGTCGAAGGACGCGCCGGACACGGAGCCGCCGCCGTGGTTCCAGAACACCACCGCCGTTCTGTCGGCGGGATAGTTCTCTCTGGCGAAGCGCAGGAATTCCTCCAGCGTCTCGCTGTCGCCCATGCTGGCGGAGGGCTGCTCGTCCACAAGGGTCAGACCCTCGCTGTCGTAGACGTAGCGCTGCAGCAGGCTGCCGTCTATGACCTCGTTCTGCCACTGTGCCGCGCCGCCTGTCTCGATGACCACGGTGACGTTTTCCGGCAGCGCCACCTCCAGCAGCTCGTTGAGATCGCCGGTGGCGAAGCCGCCCTCGCTCTCCAGATCGCTGCCGCACAGATACCAGTATACCGCCCAGCTGCCGTCCTCGCCGGAGGGCGCGGGCTCATCGCCGCAGGCGGTGAGAGACAGCGCCATCACCAGCGCCAGCAGCAGAGCACTCAGTCGTTTCATCTTATTCATTCTCAGATCCCCAACAGTTGTTTTTTCTTGGCCGCGAACTCCTCCTCGGTGAGGACGCCCGCGTCCAGCAACGCCTTGTACTTCTGGATCTCCGCCACGGTGTCTACCGGCGCGGCGGACTGCTGCACCGCGGCGACGGCAGCGGCGGCAGCGGCAGCGGCCACGGAAGCGCTGTCCGCAGAGGCGGCGGAAGCAGAGGCGGCGTAGGGATCCTCGTCCCACTGCTCGGTGCCGCTGGCATCCATGATGTGCAGCAGGGCGGCAGCCAGCTCATGCAGACCGTTCACATCGTCCTCGTATTCGTTGAGATACTCCGCCGTGCTGGGGTTGTAGCTGTCGAAATCGGGTGCGCCGATCTCCTCGCGGAAGCTGTGCCAGTAGGGATGCGCCAGCGTCAGCTCCACGGCGAATTTCTCCACCGGCTCCTTCATGTCGAAGGTGGGGCGGAAGCGGACGGGGCGGTGGTCGTCATCGTCCCGGTGCATGCGGCGATCCATCTCCTCCATGCGCTCGTAGTCGTGCACGTCCATGTAGAAGCGGTCGATAGCCGGCTGCATGGCGGTCACTCTGTCCGGCACGTCGCTGTAATGGCAATACAGCACGCCGTCCCTGGCCTCGAACAGCGGGCGGCCGTCCTCCGTGATGCGGAAGGACTTCAAGTTTTCCGGGCCGAACACGAAGCTGTCGCCGGCGTTGAAGCGCAGCAGGCGGTGGTCGGTGTCCAGCACCAGCGAACCGCTCAGGAAGCCGAAGCTGCGGCGCATGGTCTCGGTGAACGCGTCCCGCAGGGGCTTGTTCTCCTCGTAGCAGGCCATGTACGTTTCCAGATCAGCCACGCGCATGGTGTCCAGCGTGCCGCCGGGCAGGTCGATCTTCGCCGCGCACTCCTTGCACAGCGGCATATCCTCCACCTTGGTGGGCAGCAGCCGGGGTGTGGGCGCGCCGCACAGCGGGCAGAGCTTCTTGTTGTTGCTGAACAGTCCCATGATCATATCCTCCTCATGCTATGCTGTTTTCTGACTTGTACCGCAGCCGCATTCCGGCATGTCCGGCTCCCGGCGGAAGCCCATAAGATAGCCGGGGACGTGGATCAGCGGTCGGCACAGTGTGTTGTTGTAATGCTCCGCCGCCTGGCGGTAGATGTCCTCGCAGCGGCGCAGCACCTGCGCTGTATCCGCGTCGCCGGAGGAGCCGGCGGCACGCCGCCGGCAGGAATCCATCTGACTTCTGGCGCTCTCCACCATGCTGTGCTGCTCCCGCAGACAGCGGCGCACCTCCCAGAACCACAGTATGACCAGCACGGATGTGCTGATGAGCGCTGCGATCCAACCCATATACATTGACCCCCTTCCGCAGGGATGCCTCCCCCTGCGGCTCACATCATAGCAGATGGGCGGAAAAATGTGCGCTCCCATTCCTGAAATGCGCGTTGGCACCCACGAAATGCAAAATCGCGGCTGACAAGTCCGGTTTTCTGTGGTAGAATACCCGTGCATGATCTGCAAGACAGGCACAGGAGGGACTGCCATGTATATCGCTGTATGTGACGATCAGATTGAGGAGCTGGAAAAGGTCATGGGACTTTTGCAGGCGTGGCAGACCGACCGCCGCGCCGCCGTCCGGCTCCGCTCCTTCCGCAGCGCCGGAGAGCTGCTGGACGCCGCCCAGAGGGAGCGCTTTACGCTGTACCTGCTGGACGTGCTCATGCCCGGCGTGACCGGCATGGAGGCCGCCCGTGAGATCCGCAGCTTCGATGACGCAGCGGACATCGTGTTCCTGACCACCTCGCCGGGCTTCGCCTACGAGAGCTACGGCGTGCGGGCGCTGGAATACCTGCTCAAGCCGGTCAGCGCCAAGCTGCTGTTCCCGCTGCTGGACAGACTGTACCAGCGGGAGCAGAACCCGCAGGATGGACTGACGGTGCGCTCCGAGGGCGTTCTGGTGCGGCTGCCCTTCTCCCAGCTGAGCTATGTGGAGGTCATGGGCAAGCACCTGTTCTTCCACATGACGGACGACTCCGTACACGAGGTGGTGGGCGCGCTGAAGGAGTACGAGGGCGCGCTGCTGGCGCGTCCGGAGTTCATGCGCACCCACCGCTCCTACATCGTCAATATGCTGCAGGCGGAGAAGCTGTCCCCCGCCGGGGTCGTCACCTTCTCCGGCCGGAGCGTGCCGGTGTCGCGGCTTTTGTACAACCAGCTGCAGAAGGACTATCTGGAGCTGCTGTTTTCCGGGAGGGACGCATGAAGGGCGTATTTGATGTGACATTCCAGTCGGCGCTGGACGTGTTCAACTACGGGCTGGTGCTGATCTACGGGCTGTTTCTCAGCGTATCCATCGCCGGTGGCTGCACCGAAAGAAGAGACAAAAAGCTGGTGGCGCTGCTGTGCCCCGTGTTTCTGGTGCTGCAATCCCTGTTTGCGCTGACGCTGGGCACGGACAAGACCATGCAGCTGTACCCGCTGATCGTCCACCTGCCGCTGGTGCTGATACTGACGCTGGCGCTGAAAAAGCCGCTGGGCGTGGCTGTGGTCAGCACCTGCACGGCCTACCTGTGCTGCCAGCCGCTGCGCTGGGGCAAGAACGCCGTGGAAGCCCTGACCGGCAGCATGCTGGCCGCCGACATTGCGTACATCGTCCTGCTGGTGGGGGTGTTCTGGCTGTGCGAGCGCTTTCTGGTGAAGGCGGCCTATGCCACCATGACCTACTCCCGGTGGACGCTGCTGCTGTTCGGCAGCCTGCCTGTTACCTATTATATATTTGACTATGCCACCACGGTGTACTCCAATGCGCTGTACTCCAACGTGCTGATCATCAGCGAGTTCCTGCCCACAGTGCTGGTGACGTTCTATATCCTGTTCCTGCCCGCCTTTTATCTGGAGACGCAGAAGCGCGCGGCGGCGGAGATGCAGCGCTCCATGCTGACCATGGAGCTGGAGCAGTCCCAGCTGGAGATGGACGCCCTGCACCGCATGGAGACGCAGACCGCCGTCTATCAGCACGACATGCGCTACCACTTGAACATGCTGGACGGTCTGCTGTCCGCCGGGAAGCCGGGGCAGGCACAGGAGTACATCAAGGGGGTGCAGGCGGACATCGAGGCCATCACGCCCCGCCGCTTCTGCGAAAACCAGCTGGTGAATCTGCTGTGCTCCTCCTATACCGACAAGGCGCAGCGGCAGGGCACCGTCCTCACAGTGGAGGCGCGGCTGCCTGACGCGCTGACCATCTCCGACACGGAGCTGTGCTCCCTGCTGAGCAACGGGCTGGAAAATGCCCTCCGCGCCGTAAAGGAGCTGCCGCCGGAGCGCCGCACCGTCTCGCTGTACTGCGGCGTGCAGCGCAATAAGCTGCTCATCGAGATCACCAATCCCTGCGGCGAGGCCGTGACCATGAAGGACGGCCTGCCCGTCAGCGACCGCGGCGCGGGACACGGCTATGGCTGTCTCAGCATCCAGACCATCGCCCGGCGCAACGGCGGCCTGTGCGAATTTTCCTGCGGCGGCGGGCAGTTCCGCTTACAGGTGATGCTGGCGGTGCTGGAGAACAGGGAATGATACGAGCTTTCGGGGACGCCTGACGGCGTCCCCGTTTGTATGTTCTCATTCCGTTCTGTAGGGGACGGCGTCCCCGACGTCCCATCCGCTCCGCCGCTATTCTCAATTTACTATCACGTTTTCCCGCCGCCGGGTACATTCCCTCCTTGTTTTCCTCTCACGAGTATGGTATAGTTATGCTGAATATACGTGCGCTTTCACAGCACAACGCATAAAGGAGAGATACACTATGGCCACATTTACCGTGAACGGGCAGACCGTCACTGTGGAAAAGAACCAGAAGCTCATCCGCTATCTGCGCGACCAGCTGCATCTGACCTCTGTGAAGGACGGGTGCAGCGAGGGCGCCTGCGGCACCTGCCATGTCCTGATCGACGGCAAGCCCACCAAGGCCTGTATCCCCCAGACGGACAAGCTGGAGGGCAAGACCATCGTCACCGTGGAGGGGCTGACCGACTGGGAAAAGCAGGTCTACACCTTCGCCTTCGGCGAGGCCGGCGCCGTGCAGTGCGGCTTCTGCATCCCCGGCATGGTGATCTCCGCCAAGGGGCTGCTGGACGTGAACCCCGACCCCACCCGCGAGGAGGCCGCCTTCGCCATCCGCAACAACATCTGCCGCTGCACCGGCTATGTGAAGATCATCGACGGTATTCTGCTGGCGGCGAAGATCTTCCGGGAGGGGAAGCTCCCCGCGCCCTCTGCCGACGACTGGCAGATGGGCAGCCGCGTCCACCGTCTGGACGTGGAGGAGAAGGTGCTGGGCTACGGTCAGTACCCCGATGATATCTATGTGGACGGCATGTGCTACGGCGGCGCTGTCCGCAGCCAGTACGCCCGCGCCCGCGTTCTGTCCATCGACACGTCCGAGGCGGAGGCGCTGCCCGGCGTGGTCTGCGTGGCCACACAGAAGGACATTCCCGGCAAGGTGAACGTGGGGCATCTGAAGAAGGATCAGCCCACCCTCATCGGCGTGGGCGAGATCACCCACTATCTGGGCGACAGCGTGGCACTGATCTGCGCCGTGGATCAGGAGACGGTGGAGGCCGCCAAAAAGCTGGTGAAGGTGGAGTACGAGGTGCTCCCCGCCATCCACAACCCCGCCGAGGCCGCCGCGCCCGGTGCGCCGCTGGTGTTCGAGACGGACGAGAACAACGTGCAGGCGTACAAGCACGTCTCCCGCGGCGACGCGGAGGGCGCTATCAAAAGCTCCAAGTATGTGCTGACCCAGCACTTCTCCACCCCGTGGACGGAGCACGCCTTTCTGGAGCCGGAGTGCTGCGTGGCGCTGCCGCTGGATAACGGCGGCGTGAGGCTGCTGACCACCGACCAGAGCGCCCACACCACCATGCACGAGTGCGCGGCCATGCTGGGCGTGGACTACGACCACTGCCAGGTGCAGAACTGCCTGGTGGGCGGCGGCTTCGGCGGCAAGGAGGATATGTCCGTGCAGCACCACGCCGCGCTGCTGTGCTATCTGAGTCGCCGGCCGGTCAAGTTCAAGCTCAGCCGGCAGGAGTCCATTCTGGTGCATCCCAAGCGCCACGCTTTTGACATGGACTTCACCATGGGCTGCGACGAAAACGGTATCATTCAGGGCGTGAAGGCCAGCGTGGTGTCCGACACCGGCGCGTTCGCCTCCCTGGGCGGCCCCGTGCTGGAGCGCGCCTGCACCCACGCCGCCGGCCCCTATGCCTATGAGAATTTCGAGATCGAGGGGCGCGCCTACTACACCAACAATCCCCCCGCCGGCGCCTTCCGGGGCTTCGGCGTCACCCAGACCTGCTTCTGCACCGAGACGCTGCTCAACGAGATGGCCGATCTGGTGGGCATCAGCCCGTGGGAGATCCGCTACCGCAACGCCATCCGCCCCGGCGGCGAGCTGCCCAACGGCCAGATCGTGGACGAGTCCACCGGCCTTGTGGAGACGCTGGAGGCCATCAAGCCCGCCTATGACGAGGCGGTGAAGAGCGGCGACCCGGTGGGCATCGCCTGCGCCATGAAGAACGCCGGCGTGGGCGTGGGCATCCCCGACTGGGGACGCTGCAAGCTCATCGTGGAGGACGACGGCAAGGTACACATCTACTCCGGTGCCAGCTGCATCGGACAGGGACTGGGCACCGTGCTGGTGCAGGTGGTGGTCACCAACACCGGGCTGCACCGGGACGACATCGTCTATGAACGCAGCAACACATGGATCGCGCCGGACTCCGGCGACACCTCCGGCTCCCGCCAGACCCTCGTCACCGGCGAGGCCACCCGCCGCGCCTGCGAAAAGCTGAAGGCGGAGCTGGACAGCGGCAAGACGCTGGACGCGCTGAAGGGGCAGGAGTTCTACGGCGAGTATCTGGCCAAGACCGACCCGCTGGGCGCCGACGTGCCCAACCCCGTCAGCCACGTGGCCTACGGCTACGCCACCCAGATGTGCATTCTGGACAGAGAGACGGGGCGCATCAAGAAGATGGTGGCCGCCCACGATGTGGGCAAGGCCGTGAATCCCCTCAGTGTGGAGGGGCAGATCGAGGGCGGCGTGGTCATGTCCATGGGCTTCGCCCTGACGGAGAAGTACCCCATCGACGAGAACTGCAAGCCCACCGCCAAATACGGCACGCTGGGGCTGTTCCGCGCCAACCAGATTCCGCCGGAGATCCAGGCCATCGTGGTGGAGAAGCCCGGTCTGAACGTGGCGGGCGGCGCCATCGGCATCGGAGAGATCACCTCCATCCCCACCGCTCCGGCCATCGCCGACGCCTATTACCGGCTCACCGGTGAGCGGGAATTCAGCCTGCCGCTGCAAAACACGCCGTATGCGCCCAAGAAGTAACGCAAAAGCACTCTCCTGTCATTCTGAGGGCACTCGCTTTGCGGCGCGGACGGACGGGCAGTGACGAATTTTAGACAAAATAATACAGCGACAGCCGGAAGGCTGCCGCTGTATTGTTTTTCTGTGTCAGATGGCGGGGACTTCCATCCCCAGGCGGCGGTACATGGTCTTTTTTACCGCCTTGAGGATATTCTCGTAGCCGGTGCAACGGCACAGGTGGCCGGAGAGCAGCTTGCGCAGCTCCTCGTCGGAATACAGCTTGCCGCTGTCCAGAATTTCCACAGCGGTCATCAGGAAGCCGGGGGTGCAGAAGCCGCACTGGATGGCGGCCTCCTCCATGAAGGCCTTCTGGATGTCGCTGGGCTCACCGTCGGGGCTGAGCAGTCCCTCCAGCGTGCGGATGTGCTTGCCGTCTGCCCACACCGCCAGATAGATGCAGGAGTTGAAGGTCTCGCCGTCGATGAGGACGGTGCAGGCGCCGCACTCGCCCACCTCGCAGCCCTTCTTCACGGAGGTCAGGTGGTAATCGTTGCGGAGCATGTCCGTCAGGCTGGCGCGGACGTCCACCATCTTCTCCACGTCCTTGCCGTTGATGTTGCAGCGGATCAGCTTATACTGCTTGCTCATGCCAGCTCACCTCCTGCCAGTTCAATGGATTTCTCGAGACAGCGCTTGGCGATCTCCAACGCGATGTGCTGGCGGAACGCTTTGCTGGCGCGCCAGCTGTCGCGGGGGTTGATGTCGCTGAGGATGGCGTTGGCAAAGGCCTCCACCGTCTCCTGCGTCAGGGGCTTGCCCTGCGCGGCGGCCTCGGCCGTGGCGCAGCGCAGAGGCACGGGACCTGCCACGCCGTAGGCGATGCGCGCCCGCTGGATGGTCTTTTTATCCTCGCTGAGCCGCACGTTGACGCTGCACCCCAGCGTGGCGATGTCCATGGCGTTGCGCATGGCGTACTTGATATAGTGTCCCCAGCAGCGGTCGTAGCTCTCCTTGGGGATGAGGATGGCGGTCTGTATCTCGCCGTCCTCCACGCGGATATCCACCTTGCCGGCCTTGATGTAGAACTCGTGGATGGGCAGGCGGCGGACACCGTTTTTACCGGTCAGTTCCACGATGGCGTCCCATGCATGGAGGGTGGAGGAGGAGTCGGCGGAGGTCACGCCGTTGCAGGTGTTGCCGCCGATGGTGCCGATGTTGCGGATCTGGGGGCCGCCCACCATGTCCACGGCCTCGCCCAGCACGTTGATATACTTCTGGATGATGGGGTCGCGGGTGATGTGGGAGAAGCTGGTCAGGGAGCCGATGCGGATGTTCTCGTCCTCATCCATGCGCACGCCCCGCAGCTCGTCCAGCCCGTAAATGGAGATCAGCTCCGCACCGGCGCGCTTGCCCTCGCGCATCTGCACCAGCACGTCGCTGCCGCCGGCGATGATCTGCGCCTCCGGGTGCTCCAGCCGCAGCGCCACCGCGTTCTCCACGCTGGTGGCTTCGTATAAGGCTTTCATATCATACATGGCTCAGTTGCCCTCCTTTTCGTTCCAGCTGTCGCGGATCAGCCCGGCCTTGGTAAACTCGGCAAAGAGAACGTGCGGCGTGATGGGGACACAGTCGATGGCCACGCCGGTGGCGTTGAGAATGGCGTTGCGGATGGCCGGTGCGCCGGAGCAGGCCGGCGGCTCGCCCAGCGCCTTGGTGCCGAAGGGGGAGGTGGGTTCGGGATTCTCCACGAACTGCGCCTCCAGATGGGGGTGATCCATAAAGGTGGACAGCTTGTAGTCCAGCAGGTTGTTGTTCAGGGGCTTGCCGGTCTTTTCATCGAACAGCAGCTGCTCGCTCATGCCGTAGCCGATGGCCATGGACATGCCGCCGTGTACCTGTGCCTCCGCCAGAGCGGGGTTGATGAGGCTGCCGCAGTCATGGACGTTGATGATCTTGTTGAGCTTCACCTTGCACAGGGCAATGTCCACCTCCACATCGGCGAAGGTGCAGCCGAAAGAGTAGGCGTTGTTGCGGATGGTGTAGGTGGATTCGGCGGTGATGTGCTCGCTGTCCGCCGCGTTGTACTGGGCGGTCATGGCCAGCTCCTTCAGGCTCATGAGCACCGCGCCGTCCTGCTTGCGGACGATGTTGCCGTCCACGATGTCCATGTTGTCCACCGCCTGACGGGTCAGCTTGGTGGCGTAGGCCAGGATCTTCTGGCGCAGCTGTGTGGCCGTCTGGCGGATGGAGAAGCCCGCTACATAGGTCTGGCGGCTGGCGTAGGCGCCCAGACCGGTAGGTGTGATGTCGGTGTCCTGACAGGAGACGACGCGCACGTCCTTGTAGCTCTTCAGACCCACGGCCTCGGCGGTCATCTGGGAGTAGGCGGTGTCGGCGCCCTGTCCAATCTCCGTCTCGCCGCACTGCATGGTCACGGTGCCGTCCAGATTCAGCAGCATGCGGTTGCTGGAAGTCTCCAGCGAGATGGGATACACGGCGGTGTTGTACCAGAAGGCGGCCACGCCGATGCCCCGGCGGATGTTGCCGGTGTCCTTGGCATACTCGGCCTTCTTCTTGTCGTACTCGATGTACGCCTTGCCCTTTTCCAGACAGTCGCGGAAGGAGTCGTAGTAGTTGGTGTTGCCGGAGAAGCCGTCGTGGAAGCCCTTGGGCATGATGTACTTCATGCGGTACTCCAGCGGATCCATGCCCACAGCCTTGGCGCACTCGTCAATGTTGGCGTCGTCGGCAAAGGAGGCCTGCGGCATGCCGTAGCCGCGCATGGCGCCGGCCGCGGGGCGGTTGGTGTACACCGTCCACGCGTCGCCCTCGAAGTTGTCACAGGGGTAGATCTGGGGGAAGGAGCCCATGGCCTTGGCCACGATGGAGTGACCGTGGGAGGCGTAAGCGCCCTGGTTGGAGAAGCACTCCACCTTGCGGGCGGCGATGGAGCCGTCCTTGTGGAGCCATGTGACGATGTGGAAGCGGATGGCGTGGCGTACGCGGTTGGAGACGAACGTCTCCTCGCGGGAGCAGTCCACGCGGACGCAGCGGCCGCCCACCTGCGTGCTGCACCAGGCGCACAGCGGCTCATACAGGGCGTCCTGCTTGTTGCCGAAGCCGCCGCCGATGTAGGGCTTGATGATCTGAATATCCGCCCAGGGGCGACCCAGCGCCTGTCCCACGATCCGGCGGATGATATGGGGGATCTGGGTGGAGGACACCACCACGATACGGCCGTTCTCCTCGTAGGCGAAGCAGCCGTGGTTCTCGATGTGGGAGTGCTGCACGGTGGGGGTGTCGTACCAGCCCTCCACCTTGATGAGCCCCGGCTCCTGGATGGCGGCCTGATAGTCGCCCTTGCGGATGTCGGAGTGCTTGAGGATGTTGTTGGGGTATCCCTCGTGCAGCTGGGGCGCGCCCGGCTCCATGGCCTTCTGCACGTCCAGCACGAAGGGCAGCTCCTCGTATTCCACCACCAGCGCGCGGACGCCCTGCATGGCGGACACCTCATCCTCGGCGATGACCACGGCGATATCGTCGCCGTAGTAGCGCACATGGCGGTTCAGCAGATTGCGGTCCGCCACATCCTGATGGCCGGGATCCATGGACCAGGGATGACCCGCCGTGGGGAAGCAGTGCTCCGGCACGTCGAAGCAGGTCAGCACCTTCACCACGCCCTCGATGGCCTCCGCCGCGGACTTGTCAATGGACTTGACGTAGCCGTGGGCGATGGTGGCGTGCTTGATGCGGGCGTACAGCGCGCCCGCCGGCATCCGATCCTCGTAATATTTCGTCCGCCCGGTAGCCTTGTCAAAGGCGTCCACGCGGATCTCGCTCTTTCCCACCTTGCTCATAGTAGGCAGCCTCCTGTTGGTAAATTGTCTATTATTTGCACTTATGCTATGTATTCATGGGAATTATAGCACACAACGCACAAAATGTACAGGGCGGGCGTGATTTTATTTCGTGAATAACGATACGCCGCATCTTGACGGGGCATACTGAAGCTGATACACTACACGGTAAGAAAGAGGGTGACGGCATGGCGGAGCTTCGCATAGGCTGCCTTGTGATGGCGGCGGGCAGCGGCAGCCGCTTCGGGCGCAATAAGCTGGAGGCCGTTATAGACGGGAAAACGCTGCTGCGGCGGGCGCTGGAGGCGGTGCCGCGGGAGGAGTTTGCCTGCGTGACGGTGGTGACACAGTATGACGGCGCGGCGGCGCTGGCGGAGGAATTCGGCTTCGCAGTGGTGCGGAACGACCGTCCGGAGGACGGCCTGAGCCGCACGGTACGTCTGGGCACCGAGGCTATGGCGAGCTGCGGCGCCATCATGTATCAGGTAGCCGACCAGCCGCTGCTGGAGCGGGACACGGTGCGCCGGGAGGTGGAGCTGTTCCGGGCGCATCCGGACAGGATCGTGGGGCTGGGACACAACGGCGTGCGGGGCAACCCCTGCATCTTCCCCCGGCGGTTCTTCCCGGAGCTGATGGCGCTCACCGGTGACACCGGCGGCAACGTGGTGATCCGGGCGCACCCGGAATCGCTGCTGCTGTACGAAACGGCGGCGGCGGAGTTGCGGGACGTGGACACGGTGGAGGCACTGGCTGCCATACGCACAGAAAAGATAATGTAAAAAGAGCGTCCGTTGGACGCTCCAGCGTGTCGATAGACCTTACCCCTGTCATTCCGAGAAGTACCCCAAGGGCACTTGCTTCGCGGCGCGCACTGGCTCGCAATGACAGGCTTTTTCGACAAGCTGAGGCGGGGCTGTTGCAGCTCCGCCTTTTTGCGCGGCAAAATTTCCCAGCCGCCGCCGCGCCAGTGTCCGCGCCGTTTTCCAATTCATCCTGATTTTGTTTCTCATGCTTCGCCGCCGTTCGGCGCAAAGTAACGCTGTCGCCGGCGACAAAAACAAACAACAGGATCAGGGGTGAGACGCTTGTATGAAACACGGCATATCCCCGCAGCGCGCCGTCTGGCCGCATGGCTGCTGGCGGCGGTATTCTCCCTCTCGCTGTGCGCCCAGTCCGCGTGGGCGTCGCCCGCAGTCGCGGCGGAGCGCACCGTGATCCCTCTGGGTAAGGCGGTGGGCATCAAGCTCTTTGCTGCCGGTGTGCTGGTGGTGGGTCTGGCGGACGGCGACACGCCTGCCCGCACCTGCGGCCTGCGGCAGGGCGACATCATCACCGCCATGGACGGCACCGCCATCGACTCCACCGAGCAGGTGCAGTCCCTGCTGGCGGAGGCCGCCGGACAGGAGACGACCCTCACCGTCCGCCGCGGCAGCTCCACACTGGCGCTGTCCGCCTGCGCCCGTCCCGGCGCAGGGGGCGCCTGGCAGCTGGGCGCGTGGATACGCGACAGCATGGCCGGCATCGGCACGCTGACCTATTACGACCCGGCCACCGGGCAATACGGCGCGCTGGGTCACGGCATCACCGATGTGGACACCGCCCAGCTGATGCCGCTGGCCTCCGGCTCCATCATGGAGACGACGGTCAAGGCGGTGAAGAAGGGCAGGAAGGGCGACCCCGGCGAGCTGAAGGGCGACTTCTCCGTGCAGCGGGACGTGGGCACCGTCACCGTCAACAGTGACGGCGGCATCTTCGGCACAGTGGCGGACGGAGAGTTCCTCTCCGGCGGCACGCCGGTGCCTGTAGCCACGGCGCAGCAGGTGAAAACAGGCCGCGCCACCATTCTGGCCACCATTTCCGGCAGCGACACGGCGGAGTACCAGGTGGAGATCGTCCGGCTCTACGGCGCGGACGAGCCCACCCGCAACATGCTCCTGCGCATCACCGATCCCCGGCTGCTGTCCGCCACCGGCGGCATCGTGCAGGGGATGTGAGTGATATATAATAGGGACAACACTGGAAAGCCTTGATTTTACAAGGGTTTCTGGCGTTGTCCCTATTTTCGCTGACATAAAATAGGCCGTATTTGCGCAATACGAAATCTACCGCAGCTGCCCAAGGGAGGTGATCATCTCAAGTAGATCGATTCAGGTCTCATTCTTGAAGGGAGCTTCTATTTATGAAGGATTCAACTATCATAGCCATTACAAATTCCAAGGGTGGCGTTGGCAAAACAACGACGGCCTTGAACCTTGGTGCCGCGCTGACCGCTGAAGGGCAGAAAGTCTTGCTCATTGACAACGACCCGCAGGGAAATCTGACTGCGGCGCTGGGATATACCACTGGCGAAATGAAGCACACACTGGCTTCTCTGCTGCTGGCTGCCATCGACTATCCGGAGGACATTGCGCAGCATCTGCAAAAGGCTATCCTACATAGCGATACTGGCATGGACATCATTCCCGCCAACCGCAGGCTGGCAGATGCTGCGGCCCGACTGCAAATCATGCAGCTATCCCAGTATCAGCCCTACGGCGATAGCGGCCGCAGCTGCGAAGCAATGCTCAAGCATATCACAGACGCCTTGCGCGACACCTATCGCTACATCATCATCGACTGCGGGTTGAAACACGAGTTACTGACGGTCAATGCTTTGACCGCCGCGGATTACTGCATCATTCCCGTGCAGGCTCACTACCTCGCCAGCGAGGGTATCCCCGATGTGCTGGAATTGGTGCGCACCGTACAAGCCCACTTCAATCCCTCGCTGAAAATCGCTGGTATCCTGCTGACCATGTATCAATCCCGTCCACAGCTCTGCCAGAGCGTTCGGGCAACAGTCGGCGAAGTTTACGGTGAGGCGTTTCATGTGTTTGAGCGTCCCATTGAGCAGACTATCAAGGTGGCGGAATGCCCTGCCGCCGGTATGAGTATCCTGGACTATGCGCCGAAGAACCCCGCTGCAGAGTCCTACCGCAGTCTGGCGCGGGAGGTGTTGTCGCTTGGCTAAGAGCAACAACATGAAAGATCTGCTGAAGCAGCGCATGAGCGCTGCCCAGCAGGTCTCGGAAATGGAAATCGGCAACAGGGCCTACGAGAGCCTTATCGACCCACTTCCTGTGGCAGCTTCTACGATCCGCGAGCTTCCGGTAGATAAGCTGCGCCCCTTCTTCACCACAGATATCGGATTTCACCCATATCCCCCGGAAAAACTGCGTGCGTTTGCCCAGCAGCTTCTTGAACAGGGCTTGCTGGAGCGTATCATCGTCAGGAGTATCCCCGACAGCGATGAATACGAGATTCTGGCCGGACACAATCGCACCGCCGCATGGCGTATGGCCGGGCATGACACGATTTCCGCTGAGGTGGTCGTGGCCAATGATGCCCGCGCCATCATCATCGCCACAGCTACCAATCTGCTGCGGCGGCAAGAACTGACCATTATCGAGCGCGGCAAAGCATACAAGGCTATGCTGGAGGCTAAAAACCGAAACGGTCAACGCAATGCGGCACCGGAAACCTTTGGCGAAAATCGCCAAAGGTACAACGCCCGTGAAATCGTAGCGGATTTCTTCGGCGTTACAGAATATGAGATCCGCAAGGCTGTCAAGCTGGCCGGGCTGATCCCGCCTCTGGCGGATATTCTGGAAAACGAGCCCCGGCACTTGCCGCTGAGCTGCGCGGATATGATCGCCGACTACGATGCAGCCTCACAGGAGGCGTTCGTGGAGATGTGCCGCATTGAAGGGTATCGGCTGAACAAGGCCGCCCTGAACCACATCACGCAGAAATGCCCGCCGCCCACAGCGGATAAGCAGGCAGTCTACGCCGCTTGGCGGGAAGCCCGCACCGCCGCGGATAAGAAGCGTTCCGCACCATCCAAGAAGATAACTTTTGACCGCAGAAAGTTTGCACCGTATTTAGAGAAAATCGGCAGCGAGGCGGAATTGGAGGAGATGTTTCTGGAGTTTTTACTTCAACGATATGGTTTTCATTAAAACAATTCCCTGTGGGATTAAATATTTCGCTTCCATGGGCGGCCATAATACAATTCTTTAGTTTAACGCTATTAAATATTTGAAGATTACTTTATTATATAAGCAATAAAGGATTGCCAAACTCTGTTTTTTGTGTTATGCTTATTTAAAAAACACTATATGTTGCGATGTTTCAAATATTACTAGTTCACAGTAAGATTCTCCACCAATCATGTATAGGAAGATATTTTTATATTGCATATTTTCTGCAATGAACACATGATTAGTTCTGAGCAAGATTGTTGTTGTGACTCTTAACTAAAAAACGTGGTGATGGTCAGCGTTCTACTGTCGAAATGACTGATTGGATTGAGGTGAAGAGTATATGGTACTTTCAAAAAGTGAAATAAATCAGCGTTGTCGCGCTATAAAACCCCTGATTGAAAATATGTCAGATGCTAACGTTCAAGCATGCAGCTATGACTTAAGAATGGGTAATCAGTACTACTATGACGATGGCGATAACAATCATCAAGCCAATGTTCGCACTCTTGGTATAGGCGAGTACTTAAAAATACCTCCTAATGCTATTTGTTACGTCATTACTGAAGAATTGGTTAACATTCCTGGCGATTTGACAGCCTCTATCTCATTATCTTTTGGCCTAATCAAACGCGGTGTGATGCTAGCAGCTCAGCCACCATATGATCCAGGGTATAGCGGAAAGACGGTTGCTCTTTTGCATAACCTTTCAAACGAAACTATAGTAATAAAACGCAAAGATCATATTTTGAATATTATATTTGAGGAATTAACTGATAGCGTTCCATGCAGCAGCCTGTATAAAGGAGATTATCAAAGCCTGACCGACTTAAGTGCTTTTTGTCAAGAAGTGCGGGTTGGCGCAGTATTCGCACTAAAGAAAGACCTTACAAGAACTAGAGAACGCTTCAACAATTTCATGCCAAATATAGTTACGGTAATCACAATTATTATTGCTGTTCTAACAGTTCTATTCTCTGTCTTTCTGGGGGCATCAACGATACAAAAGGAGACTACTTCCAGCAAAAACAGAATATCCAGAGTTCTCTATTGACGAAGAAACAGGGGTACTTACTGTCTGCATAGATGGAAAATACTATTACATTGATATTGATAGCGAGGGCACTTAAAACGAGGGTATTAAATATGGAAAAATTCGATGTAGCAATCATTGGTGCAGGTCCCGCCGGCCTTTTCGCTGTTCATCAAATCTTAAAATGCTCACCCTCAGCCACCGTCCTTTTGGTGGATAAAGGAAAGTGGTCTCAAGATAGGGCGTGTTGTGGAAATTGCAATATCTGCAATGACAAAGATGATTGCGATATTTTATGTGGATTTGGCGGAGGCGGACTTTTTTCAGATGGAAAACTGGTATTAGATCTCCATTCTGGTGGAAAATTAGATGCCATTACAGCGTTAGGTGAACAGCAACTGGAAGAATTGACACGAGAAATCGTTGATACGCTAAAAAAGCATGATGGATTATCTGAACCAAGTCCCCCGATTACAGGTGAAATGCAAGAAAAGTGGGAGCACATTTGTAATGATGCAAAATTAAAGATTAAGCATTATGATGTTCTCCATATGGGTACCGAAAATCTACACCACATTTCTATGAATTTTGTTAATGCCATTTGTTCCAGTTCGCAAGTTACTTGTGTACAAAACTGTCAAATTACACAAGTCATCACAGCATCTAATGGTAGCTCAATTCTACATTCAAGGGCTGGGGACATGTTTGCTGCAGATAGTGTAATTTTTTCTGTGGGAAAGACTGGCAGTGATTGGCTTAGATGCTTATTTGACCGCGAAAATATTTCTTTTAATAAAGAGGTAACATATTTAGGAGTTCGTATTGAGGTTCCGCAATCTGCTCTAGATGAGCTATTTGAATATTCATTTGATCCTAAAATTTGGGCTTTTTACGATGGCAGAAAAGTTAAAACACACTGTTTTTGTCGACACGGGAATATTATCAGCACAAATTACATGGGATTTAAAATTGTCGGAGGACACACTCAATTTACAGCAAAAAATGGAATATCTTCTGACAAACTATCTCATAAGGCAAATTTTAATGTATTGGCTTCTACAGATCGTAGCATCCAAGAAATTCGGACTGTTCTTAAGGCATTTACGCAACTAAATCCGGCTGGACCAGTAGTGCAAGATCTTTTTAGTTTCCTGACTAACAATAGCACATTTGGTCAGAATGATTTAATTTGCGATGCGAAAAATCAGGTTGGAAATATTAGAGAAATATTGGATACTCTGGATTCAACAGGTACAATTATTGCAGATTTTATATTGCGCATAGGGCATATTGCTCCCCAAGTGCTAAGTAGAGAAAGTTTAATATACGCTCCAGCATTAGAATGGTATATGGATTCTGTAAATGTCGATTCTAATATGGAAACATCTCATAGAGGATGGTTTGCTGTTGGAGATGGTGCCGGCTTAAGTCAAGGAATCGTCCACTCAGCAGCTACAGGTATTATTGCAGCGAAGGAAATATGCAGAAGAATGACACTAAAGTGACGGTAAATCGAGAATTTTATTTGCAAAGTGCACACATCGTTGCACCTGCTTTACTAGGAAAATTGTTGGTACACCATTCAGCAGAGGGTATGACATCGGGCATAATCGTTGAAGTCGAAGCTTATATTGGCCCAACTGATAAAGCTTCACATTCATACCAGAACAAGCGCACCAAGCGAACCGAAATACAATTTGGTATAGGTGGATTTGCATATATTTATTCGATTTATGGGATTCATTCTTGTTTTAACGTTGTTGTAAATTATGAGAACAAGCCCGAAGTCGTTCTTGTCCGAGCACTTGAACCTGTCGGTGGAATTGAGTTGATGCAGCAGAGACGACTATGCAAAAGTACCATTGACTTATGCAATGGGCCGGGTAGATTGTGTCAAGCAATGGGAATTACAAAAGCGCAGTATGGATATGATTTGTGTGTGGATTCCTTATATATTGAATCACAGCCATCTCTACCAGACAGTAATATTCAAATTTCACCGCGAATTAATATTGATTATGCTGCAGAATGCAAAGACTACTTATGGCGCTATTATATCAAAGATAGTTTATATGTTTCCAAGGTTGCAAAGCGATATACCTTGCAGCAGCAAGAATATACTCAAGAATACTAATCGTAGTTTAATTCTAATTACACAGCATCCAATTTTCACCAAAAATAGCTCAACATCTTGTGGTGTTGAGCTATTTCTATTACACGCCAAGTCCAATGGTATGAAGTCAAGTAGGTGATGCAGAAAAATTTTGAAGAAAAGC
>ENA-UOJE01000927-UOJE01000927.1-human-gut-metagenome-genome-assembly--contig:-C23-NODE-927-length-29339-cov-6.788895_pt1 | contig 29339 bp, 27 predicted proteins | sample MGYA00242341_ERZ723888 | MGnify/ENA metagenome assembly ERZ723888 | reverse complement strand
GGGTCTTACGCTTGCTTTGTTCTGTGGTCTCATGCTGGGATGCTTTGCGGCAGAAACCATTTATCGTGGCGATTCCAGACAGGGAAAAGATATTATCTGTTACTATCAGGGTGGAAAGTTTTACAGTGACGTAGCACGGACGCAGCTCCTTTACAATCATCCGGGAAATGTAGTCAGCAAGGATTTGAAACCGGCATATGGGACAGGACTTTATCGCCTGATGGGAAACAGAATTTATAAAGGTTTTTCCGTTGACAAGAAAGACTGTTTGGGAACGCTTATCGAAACGAAAACGCAGCGCGGCAATGTCCTTGAAGCCGTAATCTACGACGGTTTCGTTACTTTCAAAGATACGGAGGAAAAGCGCGAAGCCGGCGGTATTACGATCATTACCGAATATAACGTGCTGAAAGACTTAAAATATGTGCCGGGAGAGGTGCTTTACACCATCAAAAACAACAAGATATATCGCGGTAATTCAACCGATGCCAAGGACTGCCTGCTGACATACACCGGAAACTTCACCAGTTCCCGGCTACTGTTTATGGCGGTAGAATTAACGAAATAGTCTTCTTGACTCTATCGAAAAACCGGAACTGATTTTGGAAAAGAATCAGTCTCGGTTTTTAAGACGAAACACGGAAATCAATACTGTCATGAAACGAATTTTATCAGGATTGGGTTGCTGGCTGGCCATTGGCATTTCTCTGTACGGAGTGGAGAACCTTCCGCTTCTGATGCAGCGGGGAAAGTATGGACAGGTAAAGAGTCTGGTGGAAGCTGGCGATGCGGATTTGGAGGCAACAGACAGTTTCAACCGAACCGTGCTTCACTGGGCGGCTCTTGACAATGCCGAACTGATTCCCCTGTTATTAAAGAAAGGTTCCGATATTGAAGCAATGGATGGAAGCGGGATGACTCCGCTGCATCATGCCGTAAGCGCCCGGAATACGGCGGCAGTAGAAAAACTGCTTGCAGGGAAAGCCGACATCAGAGCAACAGATAAATCGCAAAATCAGGTTTTGCACTTTGCCTGCCGTGGAAAAGCCCCAAAACCGGAAATCATCACTCTGCTGCTGAAAAATGGAGCCGATGTCAATGCAAAGGACAACAGCGGCACAACGCCTTTCATGCTTGTCAATAGTTCCGGCAGCTACAATCCAAAAGTCATCAGTGCCATATTCAATGCAAAGCCGGATGTCAATGCGCAGAATAAGCAGGGAGAGACGGCATTGATGCTTTGCATCCGGCAGTTCACCGCAACGGATCCGCGCATTCCGGCATCAATGCTCGTCATTCCCGAAATCAAACCGGATATTCAGGATAGAGACGGCAATTCCGCCATGCATATTGCCGCTGCGTTTCGTGCCCATCAGAAAGAAGCCGCTTATGTCGTTGATGCTCTTGGAGAAAAGAAAGCAAATCCGAATCTCCGGGATAAATATGGACGGACTCCATTGTTTCTGGCGATTGAGGCAAACAATGCCCAAACCGTTAACTTGTTGCTTGACAAATTTGGTGCCGATCCCAATCTGAAAGACAATGACGGCAACTGTCCGGTTTTGCTTGCCGCCCAGCGGGGCGATATTCCGCTGTTGAAAGCACTTATCAGGAAAAAAGCTGATTTGAATGTCAAACGTAAAGACGGGGCCACTCCTTTGGTTCTGGCTTTAAGAAAAAACGCAATGCGTGATTTTCTGATTGCCTCCGGCGTTGACCTGGAAACCCATGTGATGGACAAAGGCATGAAAATTTTGCATTTCGCCATTGAAAACTTCCGTGATGGCGAGCCGGCACGTTATCTCCTTGAAAAAGGAGCAAACCCCAATTCTACGGATATGTTCAGCAATACCCCGTTGCATTACGCTACCCGTTGCCGCAATCTTGTGGCAGTCAAAGCGCTGTTGGCAAAGAATGCCGATGTCAACAAGCAGAATAAGAAAGGGGAAACACCTCTTTTTTTGGCTGCTGGCAGAAATGACGCTGTTGTTGTCGAATTATTGCTGAAAAATGGCGCAAAAACAGATATAAAAAACAAAAAAGGCAAAACTGTACTTGATTATGTGCAGGGAAACTCACGGAAGCTGCTTCAGAAATAACTCCCCCAAACAAGCAGAATCACATCGCTGTTAAAAACAGTGAATCTGAATGAAAAAGATTCACTGTTTTCCTGTTTTTCAAATTCCTCGCTCCGGCACAGAACATGCGCCAGCCGGAAAAATTCCAGCGATAAGGAAAATCGCGGCACTGTTTGGGCTTGACCGGATTAATCAAACAACATTTCCGGCGGTCATCATAATAAAAACAGGAACCGTCCTCCTTCTCAAGCAAAGACAGGGAACGGCGGTCCGGAGTCAGATAAGTATAGTCACGGATAAAACGCTGAAGTTCAATTCCCAGATAGTCCGCAATCGCATCAATCTCCTGTTCCGTGACGCGGACCGGTCCCTCCCATTTGCAGCATGCACCGCATCTTCTGCATTGAAAGGCTGAAAGATCCTCTTTCTCCACATTCATGAAAATCCCTCCTCGGTACACAAAAAATGCTCCTTTTCAGGAGCATTCTTCAAAAACCGCTCAGTCTGCGATCAGCTTGTAATCATTGCCGAGCAGATCGTAGAAGAAAATACCGGTAATAAAATCCGCAATGTTGAGGGGATGGAGTCCGAATTTGACATCAATCAGCGCCGCGGCTTCCACTTCCAATGCCCAGTAATCTTTGATCCTGTCTGCAAAGATGGATTCATTCGGCATCTGCATACCGCTGTAAATATACCAGAAATCAGGCAGATTGCCGATCGTGTATTCACGTGTCAGATCGCCTTTTCCCATCGCAAGAAAATATGCCTGCCAGCCATCGTCCAGAGCAAAACCGTAAGTGCGGTTGAATCCTTTCACGACTTTGCCGGACGGACCCACGCCGGCGCCGATGCCGAACGCATGTGTCGCGCGAACCCCGAGCTTTGCGGTCGCACCGGAACCGAATTCCAATGAAAAGATATCAAAGAAATCCACGATGCGGTTTGGAATATACATGATGATTTTATCGGCAATCACCCTGCCCGTGGTGTTTTTCTGTCCGACATCCTGAGCCTGCACAGTTGCACCGAATGCAAAAAGAGTGACAGCCAGCAGAGCAATTTTCCCGATCGTTTTCATAATTCCTCCGGAATGATATTCAATTTTCACTTTTTAATAACAGTTTCTGCTAAATATAATATACGCAACGGACGATTGCAACAGAGGATACGGCGAAGTTTTGAAAAAAAACTGTAAATATTGTTGTCTTCCCGCTTTTTTGCGCTATGTTAAAGGCTCATATTCCGTTATTCGAACAAAAAAGAGAGAAAAGAGTCATGAAAATTTCAGATTTCATCGCTGTCGGGTTCATCCTTCTGTATGCCTGCGCCGTGTTCTTCTTCCCCCTGAACATCTCTCCCGACGGCAGCCTCGTCTGGGGATCGCTGTCCGACGGTTTTTCCAATTTCGGGCACGTAACCAAAGCCCATCCGTATCTCATGGGCTTCTTCAAAGTCGGACTTCTCGCAACTTTCGGGGAAATGCTGAAAGTCCGGCGGAAAACAGGTTCCTGGAAAGTGCCCGCGCTGCCTGCCAGATTCATCGTCTGGGGCATCACGGGAATGGTCTTTTCCTACGTCTTCGCAATGTTCGCCACCGGCGTCGGAGCGCTGATGGGATCTCCTGTCTGGCCGGTCGGAAGCATCGACAGAACCACATGGAGCGCAACACTGATCTTTGCCGTTTCCACCTCATTCTGGCAGAATATGATCTTCGCCTACCCGATGATGCTCGGACACGAATGGTGCAATGAGGTCATCAATAAAAAACGTTTCGTCGGCGGCGAGGAGTTTCTTGCCTCCGTGGACAAACACATCTGGGGCTCCTTCATCCCGAAAACGATCCTCTGTTTCTGGATTCCCGCGCACACCGTGACTTTCTGCCTGCCGCAGGACTACCGTGTGCTGATGAGTGCCGTCCTGAGTCTTGCCCTCGGATTCATCCTGACGTTCCGCCCCAAAGCAGCGAAAAAATAACTTCCGGCGGAGATATCCCGGATTCCTCCGGGATGACGGCGGCAATTACGTTACGGTTCAGGAAAACGGCGCAACCTGTCAGTTATTTTGAAAGCTCATACTGCTGGGCGACCAGCTTGTCAGCTCCATACATCTTGCGCAGTTTCGGCTTTTCGATCTTTCCCGTCGGATTGCGCGGCACCTCGGCAAAAATAATTTTGCGCGGACGCTGGTAACGCGGCAGGTCATGGCAGAACTCCAAAACTTCTTCCGCAGTCAGGAAAAATCCCGGTTTCAGCTCAATGATTGCGGCAGCAATCTCGCCGAGGCGGACATCCGGCAGCCCGATCACAGCGACATCCTTGATCGCGTTATGTTTCCGCAGGTAATCTTCGATCTGGACCGGATAAAGGTTCTCGCCGCCGGTAATGATCACATCTTTCTTACGGTCAACGAGGTAAATGAAACCGTCTTCGGACTCCTTTGCCATATCGCCGGTGAAAAGCCAGCCGTCCGCCAGCACCTCTTTCGTGGCTTTTTCATCTTTGTAATAACAGTTCATCACGCCATCCCCCTTGACAGCCAGCTCTCCGACCGTTCCACGCGGAACCGGGCGGTGCTTCTCATCCACGATCATGGTCTGCCAGCCGTATCCGGCAACACCGATTGCGCCGACATGATCCACATTCTCGATCCCGAGATGTACGGCACCCGGTCCGATAGACTCGCTTAAACCGTAATTGGTGTCGTAATCATGGTGCGGAAAGACTGTTTTCCAGCGTTTGACCAGACTCGGCGGGACCGGCTGTGCGCCGATGTGCATCAGGCGCCACTGATCCAGCTTGTAATCGGAAAGATCAATGTCGCCCCGCTCGATCGCATCCAGAATGTCCTGCGCCCACGGAACGAGAAGCCAGACAATCGTGCACTGTTCCTCGGAAACGGAACGGAGAATCCACTCCGGGTTGACTCCCTTCAGCAGAACCGCTTTCCCTCCCACAAGAAAACTGCCGAACCAGTGCATTTTCGCGCCGGTATGATATAGCGGCGGAATGCAGAGGAACGTATCGTCGCGGGTCTGCCGGTGGTGTTTCTGCTCCACAAGACAGGCATGCATCAAACTGCGGTGGGCATGGACAATCGCCTTCGGGAATCCGGTCGTCCCAGAGGAAAAATAGATTGCCGCATCCTCGCTGTCCGATATCGGAATGGAGGGCGATTTGCTGGAACAGTATGATACGAGGTTATAGTAGGGTTCGGCAAAGGACGGACAGTCGTCCCCGACATAGAGCATGGCTTTCACGCGCGGCAGGCTCTCGCAGATACACTCCATGCGCCCGACGAATTCCGGTCCGAAAATCAGGATATCGACATCCGCCAGCTCCAGACAGTATTTGATCTCCTGCGGCGTATAGCGGAAGTTGAGCGGCACCGCCATCGCTCCGCTTTTCAGGATGCCGAAATAGATCGGCAGCCATTCCAAACAGTTCATCAGCAGGATTCCGACTTTGCATCCTTTCCCGATGCGGCGGGTCAGCAGAAAATTCGCAACACGGTTGGCTCTGCGGTCGAACTCCCCCCATGTGATCTCGCTTCGGAAAGCATCGATTCTGCTTGGCTCGATCAGGGAATATTCCCGCCAGGTCGTATGACGTTTTTCAAGTTCCTGTGGATTGATCTCGACGAGCGCGACGTCGTTTCCGTACAACTTCGCGTTGTTCTCCAGAATTTCCGTGATCGGCATTGCCAGCCCCTTAGATAAAAACAGTTAAAATCCGTCATGGGGAAATCCGCATGATCTTTCCACTCCGGATCGCTAATATTTATTTACGAAAGCTCATAAACTAAACCCGTTTCCGGAAAATTCAAGCTGTTCCGCCTCCGCCGCCGGCTTTTTTTCAGATAATCGGGCAATACGGCGCGGCTGTTCCACGGAAAAAACAGAAAGCGGCAGGAACCTTCTGTGTCCCCCCTGAAAAATTCTCCGAATACATTACGCGGGCAGACACGGATGCATCAGGATTTTCTCAATCTCCTCCACGCTCAAAACTCTGCCGGAACAAACAATTTTTCCATCCAGAGCCAGCGCAGGTGTCATCATGACGCCCATATCCACAATTTCTTCGATCTCCGTAACATGCCAGATCTCTCAATGAATCACGTTTTTCTTTATGGAGATTTCCAAATTGGAGAGGTGTTTTATGCTCTTTCCGCAGCCGCTCCCCAAAATCTGTATCTTCATTTTTCTTCCCTCCTGTCAATTAAATGAAAAGATTCTGAAACAGATTGAACAGATAACCGATCATAATGATCCCGCCTGCGCACACCGCAACAAATAATGCCAGCAGTTTCGGTTTGACTGCCTTGCGAAGCATGATGACGGAAGGCAGGCTCAATGTCGTGACCGCCATCATAAAGGCAAGAACCGTACCAAGCTGCGCCCCTTTGCCAAGCAAGGCTTCGGCAACGGGAACCATACCGAAAATATCCGCATACATCGGAATGCCGGCAAGGACTGCCAGAATGACGCCGAAGGGATTTTTACTGCCGAGTATACTTTGTATCCATTCTTCAGGAATCCAGTTATGAATGAAAGCGCCCACACCGACGCCAATCAGAACATAGGGAAAAACTTTTCTAAAAGTTTCCACCATCTGCTCTTTTGCGTAAATCACACGTTCTTTACCCGTCAACTCCGGCAATTCGGCAGCATTGCACGCTCCGGTTTTATAAATGAAATCCTCCACCTGATCCTCCATGCGGAGCTTTTCTATCAGAAATCCGCCGGAAACGGCAAGAACCAGACCGACAACCACATAGGCAACGGCAATCTTTGTTCCGAAAATACCCGTCAGGAGAACCAGGCTGCCCAGATCCACCATCGGCGACGAGATCAGAAACGAGAATGTTACTCCGAGCGGCAGACCGGCTTTGGTAAACCCGATAAAAAGCGGAATGGACGAACAGGAACAAAACGGCGTAACTGTCCCCAGCAATGCGGCAAGCATATTTGCCGGAAAACCGTGATATCGTCCCAAGATCCGCTTGCTCCGTTCAGGCGGGAAATAGCTCTGAATATAGGAAATGGCAAAAATCAGAAAACACAGCAGCACCGTGATTTTAATCGTGTCATAAAGAAAGAAACGGGTTGTTCCTCCGAGGCGTGTCGCCAAATCAATCCCCAGTTTTTCCAGTCCCGCTCCGATAACGTCATTGAGCCACTTCATCCCCAGAATTTGATTCTGGATAAAATCCCAGATCAACTGCAATCCTTTCATAATGAAATCTCCTCTATATTTTGCTAAAAGACGAAATATATAATAAATTTTTAAAGCAGAGAATCAAGGCTTTTTCCTGCCTGCAATACAATTCAGCATATTCAGAATACAGGGGCAGGAAAGACGGTAAAAAACTTGTTTTCCGCGTTTTTCATCCACTACGATTCCGGCATTTCTCAAAATGAGCAGATGCTGACTCATGGTGGCAAACTTTACGCCTACCGCATCCACAAACTCGCAGACACAGTGTTCCGCATTATCCGCCAGCTGCTTGACGATCCAAAGCCGGATGGGATGTCCAAGAGCTTTGAATACCTCCGCTTCGTTCTTGCAGCTTTTTTTATCATATCTCAGCATCATATCACCTCGTTATTCAGCAATATAACATAATATTTTCTTTTTACAATCAGATTATTCCGTAAAGGATCAGGAAAAAGCCGGAATGCCGGAAACGGAACCGAATATCGGCTTGCGGCTTGAATACACATGTTACAGTGTCCGGTCAGGGAAAACAATGGCAGAAAAGCCATGAGCAACCGTGCTTTTACAACCCGGCGCTCTTTCCGCCCCGCCTGCAACAGTTTAAGACAGAAAGTCCGGCAATCAGTAAACGGAACGGGGAAAAACTTCATGAAAAATGTTTTTCATTACATCACAAATACCAGATGTTTCCCTACTACGAATAATGGCGACCATATGCTGGATACAGCATATTTTTTCACTGTCTTTTTCTGTTTCAGGTCAAAGAAGGAAATCGTACAGCAGGGAAAGAAAAATCCTGTCGGACTATTCCTATAAACAATGGTCGAGGCATCGAAAAAACGTGGAGAAAAGAAATCATATTTTTCGTTGGAAACAGTCTGAAGTTCCGGGGGATCATCGGCAGTCAAGTCGTTGATTCTGTACAGTTCCGAGTTCCCGTTGCGACTCATGGCGAAAATGATGCTCCGGCTGTCCGGACTGAAATCGCCTTCGTAGGAAATACCGTCTTGAGTTATGATGCAGGACACCTTCCGCTTTTTAATATCATAAAGAAACAGGCGGCGGAACGTCGAAGCCAGAATCAAACTGCCGTCAGGCGAAACAGCGTGAATATGGCATATCTCATGGTAAGGCAATACCGCCTTTTCAGTTTTTCCGGTGAGCAAATCATAAAAGACAAAACTCGTTTCTTTATCAGGGGTGTGGATGACTATCAGCAGTTGACCGGCATTGATCCGGAACGCGCCACATAACCACTTCGGCGGATATTCGGCAATAACTTTGGTCATGCCGGTGGTCATATTGAGCAGGACGATATCAGTTTTTTCATAATCTGTATGGTAGTGAGAACTGGTATAGACCATTTTCCCATGTTCCGGGAAACAGGCTATCTCATGGTTGATCATTTTTTTAAGATCAGGCAATTGGATCTGCATTAGTTTTTTTCCGGTGTTGGCGTCATATCGGGTCAGGAGATAGCCTTTGTTGCCTTTGTCATTTCTCAAAGCTCCCCAGAAAGTGTCATTTTTGTCTTTACAAAGAAACACCTCAATATAGTCGTGCCAGAATGGAACCGAGTTGCAGGAACGCATTTTGTTGCTCCGGGTGTCTATGGAGACCATGCCGGCGGAACGGCGAAAAAAGCGGATATGTTCCTCAGCCGAACAGGACAGGACACACAACAACATCAATGATGCAATAAGAGATTTAGTGGCGATAATTTTGTGATGCGGAGAGTTCATGGCTTTTCCCGTTTTAAATAGTTCTTCCGGAATGCGCCGATACCAACAGCAGTAAAAAACCCGATCACGACTGGAATCACTCCGCAAATAAGCCATGGATGATACGGCCACGGATGTCCGCTGTTAAGGATGATTGATACGGCAAGGTAAGCGCTCCACAGAAAAGCGGTTATCTGTAACCAGAGAATAAACATGCCCAGACAGATCACCATTTTTTTCCATGCAGGTTTCATTCTTTATCCTCCTTCACACCGGAACAGTTGCAGAGGATCATCCATGGAATCCATGCATTGGGATTGTAATTCAGCAAGCCGATCTGCAATCCGTTCTCCGCCATGTTGACCACTCCTACCTGAACAAGGTTCCGGTACGGCAGGCGGTCATCGCTGTCAATCGGGCGGGAATAGTTGACCACTCCGACCATCGCACCATGATTTTCCACAATCATATTCCATCCCCCCAGCGTCAACCCGTAGGAGTGCTTCAGTCCAATACAGAAAACACCGGTCTGTACGCCGTAAAATTCCTGCGTAGCAGCAAATCCGAGATTCAGTGAAATTCCGTATATTTTCTTCTGATAAGAGATCAATCCCGGCGAAAGATTGACTCCGCTGACAGTCCGATGGGAAAACAACTTGACCGGCCATAATGAAAGCTGAAAAGGTGTTCCGGAGTTATCCTCACACAGAGGAAAACCGCCGAGCAGATCCCGGACAAGCCAAGGATCGTGAGCCTGTATTCCAAAAAATGTTGCGGAAAGCAGAATTGTCAGCAATAATTTCATTCTCATATCATCCGTTATGCTTATTGCGATTATCACTCCTTCAATTACGTAATTAACTCGGCACACTTGCACTTGAAGAATATACACTCGTCCGGATCTGTTTTCAAACAAAATAACAGACAGGAAAGGGTTGATCATTTCAAGCGCGCTTGAAGCAATGTGTGGCAGAGACGGAAAAGATCACCGACTCGAAGTTTGTTTCTGCTATAATATGGCAGAATGTGAAAAATTCGGATTGATCTTCAAATAAAAACGAAAAAACCGACCAAAGGGGTCGGCGGAGAATCGAAAAAATGGTCGGGGCGACTGGATTCGAACCAGCGACCTCTACGTCCCGAACGTAGCGCTCCAACCAGACTGAGCTACGCCCCGACATCATCGAGTTGACAGGGAACAGAATATACATGCTTTCATGCAAAAGGCAAGCGGACTTCTCAATTATATTGCATTTTTTTCGCGGTTTTTGTCCTACTAAACGGCTTTTTGAACGAAAAGTTGTCCCGGAAAGTTGCCATATTCCTGAAATGACGTTATTTTATAGACCTAAGTTTTTTAACAGAAAAGGAGTCTCCCATGGGAAAATTATTCGGAACTGACGGCATCAGGGGCAAAGCTAATGTTTATCCAATCACTCCGGAGACCGCCCTCCGTGTCGGAAAATCCATCGCTCACGTATTCGGCGCAGGGGACAATACCCCCAAGGTCGTTCTCGGAAAAGATACCAGGCTTTCCGGCTACATGCTCGAAACCGCACTCACAAGCGGACTGGTCAGCATGGGCATGAACGTGCTTGAGGTCGGCCCCATGCCGACGCCCGCCGTCGCACACCTCACAAAATCCATGGGCGCGGACTGCGGCATCATGATCACCGCATCGCACAACCCGTCCGACGACAACGGAATCAAGATTTTCAGCGCGGACGGTTTCAAGCTGCCGGACGATGTCGAATCGCGCATCGAACACTACATCATCGAATCCGAACACGGCAACGAGCTTCAGGGGTCCCGCAAAATCGGCAAGGCATACCGTATCGACGACGCACGCGGACGCTACATCGAGTTCGCGAAAAGTTCCATCAAAAACCATTCGCTCAAGGGAATCAAGGCGGTTCTCGACTGTGCGAACGGCGCAGCCTACTCCATCGCCCCCCTCATTTTCCGTGAGCTCGGCGTGGAAGTGATCACAACCGCCGTGGAGCCGGACGGATTCAACATCAATGCCGGATGCGGTGCGACACACCCAGAAAATATGTCGAAACTCGTGAAAGAATACGGTGCGGACGTCGGCATCTCTCTCGACGGCGATGCGGACCGCGTCATTTTCTGCGACGCAGACGGCAATGTAGTCAACGGCGACCGCATCATCGGGCTCTGCGCGCTGGATTACAAGACTCACGGACGCCTTTCCAACAATGCCATCGCGGTGACAAGCATGAGCAATCTCGGACTTCTCGCCGCCATGAAAACAGCAGGAATCCATGTCGAAGTGACGGCGGTAGGCGACCGCTACGTCATTGAGAAAATGCGTGAAATGAACCTCTCGCTCGGCGGGGAACAGTCCGGGCACCTGATCTTCCTTGATTACGTGACCACCGGTGACGGCATCATTTCCGCGCTTCATGTGCTGAATCTCATGAAAGGAAAGGACAAGCCGCTCAAGGAACTGGCGGCATTCATGGAGGAATACCCGCAGAAGCTCGTCAGTATGCCGGTCCGCGAGCGGGTTCCGATCGAACAACTGAAACTGCTCTCCTCCGTAATTGCCGACGCCGACAGAGCGCTTCAGGCAAGCGGGCGCGTTGTCGTCCGCTATTCAGGAACCGAAAACAAAATCCGGCTTCTCGTCGAAGCAAAAGACGCCGCAGATGTTGAACTCTGGCTCGGAAAACTTACGGAAGCCGTAAAAAAGGAGCTGGCATGATATGATACGGATCTTTGAATCAGGAGACGCAAAGCTGCTCGAACCGCTGACCTGCCGCCGGACGGCGCTCGAAATACAGGTCGCGGGAACGACACTCAAAGGCGCGCTGGAAAAACGCTGGAACGGACTCTTTGAGCTGGCGCCCCTGCTGGTTGCAAAACGGCTTTCCGCAGCCGCGGATTTCTGGCCGTCGCGCGCTCTGATTGAAATTCTTGCGCAGGGCTGTGGAAATTTCACCGTCACAGCAAACGGGAAGCCTGTCGCATGGCTCTCCGACAATGAGGAGGCGGATGCAAATGCGGTCACTGTTACGGCGGATGAAAAATCGTTCCATATCGTATATCCGTGGCATATTCTGGCGATCAACGAGGATTTGCTCGGAAACATCAAAGAAAGCCGGATCGCAGGCACAGTCCGCGAACGGGTCACGATTGACGGCGCACTGATTCTCGGTGAGGGTTCCGTAATTCTCCCCGGCGTCTACATGGAAGGCGTGGTCATGATCGGCAGGGACTGCAAAATCGGGCCGAACTGTTACATCCGCGGCACAACCTTCATCGGGGACAAATGCCACGTGGGACAGGCGGTCGAGATCAAAAACTCAATTCTGATGGACCATGTCGCCGCGGGGCACCTCTCTTATATCGGCGATTCAATCGTCTGCCCGAAGACCAATTTCGGCGCGGGCACCATCATTTCCAATTTCAGGCACGACGGCAGGAACCACCGTTCCATGATCAACGGGGAACTCGTGGACACCTGCCGCCGCAAGTTCGGCTCCATCATCGGAGACAATGTCCATACGGGCATTCACAGCGCGATCTATCCCGGCAGGAAAATCTGGCCGGACGTCGCCATGCGCCCCGGAACCGTCGTTCAGAAAGATTTGAAAGATGACAATGAAACCAAATGAACTCGTAGACCTGAATCTGCGTCACTTCTGGCATCCGTGCACGCAGATGAAGGATTGCAAAACACTTCCGCCGCTTCCGGTGGAAACCGCTTCCGGAAGCATTATCACGCTCAAAGACGGTCGCCGCCTGATCGACGGCATCAGCTCATGGTGGTGCAAGAGTCTCGGACACGGCGAACCGCGTGTCCGCAAGGCATTCATCGACCAGCTCAACAAATTCGAGCATGTCATCATGGCAAACTGCTGTTCGGAGCCCGTCGCAATGCTTTGCGAGGAACTCTCGAAACTCTCACCCGGACTCGAACGCGTTTATCTTGCCGAAAACGGAAGCGTCTCCGTGGAGATCGCCATGAAAATGTCGCTCCAGTATCACATGCAGACCGGGCACCCGGAAAAGAATCTGTTTGCGGCGCTTCACAACGGCTATCACGGCGAAACGATCCTGACGCTTGCCGCGGGGAACTGCGAGCTGTATTCCAAACCGTTCCTCCATCTCTGTCCGAAAATACCAAAGCTCGGACCGCTCTCCTATATCAGCGGCGAAGAATCGCCGGAATGGGAGCACATGCCCGAAGATCAGTGGAAAAAGATCGAGGCGCAACTCGAAGAACATGCGGACCGGATCGCGGCGATTGTATTTGAGCCGGTGCTTCAGGGTGCGGCGGGAATGCTGATCTACAGCCCGGACCTCCTGCGCCGCCTGCGCAAATGGGCGGATGCGCACGGGACGCACCTGATCGCGGACGAAATCATGACCGGTTTCGGCAGAACCGGAAAGTTCCTCGCCTGCGACCATGCCGGAATCCAGCCTGATTTCATGCTGCTTTCCAAAGGCCTGACCTCCGGCTACTGCCCGCTGGCGGCAGTCGTCACGACGGATCAGGTTTACGAAGCATTTTATGCAGACTACGGCACGGGGCGCACCTTCATGCACTCCACGACCTTTGCCGGATATGCTCCCGCCGCAGCCGCGGCACTGGCTGTCATCCGGATTTACCAGGAGGAAAAGATCGTCGAACAGGTTGCAAAACGTGCGGCGGGGCTGCGTGCCCGAATGCAGAAAATCGCGGATCATACGGGAATGCTTGCCAATGTGCGCGGACTCGGATTCTCGACCGCCGCCGAAATCGTGAATCCCGATACGAAAAAGTCGTTTGCGCGCCGTTTGCGCACGGGGTTCCGCTTCTCGCGCCACGTCATCGACAACGGCGTGATTCTGCGTGAACTCGGCACCGGCGACACGATTTATTTCCTGCCGCCGCTGAACACGCCCGAAGACCTTCTCGACGAAATGGCGGAAATCACGGAACGTTCTCTGGTACAGGCGGTAAGGGAATCACAGAAACTTTCTGCAGAATAATGTTCCGTTCCGGCTTAGAGTCGGAATCCGGGAAAAACCCCATGTGAAAAGAAAGGGTCATGAAATCATGGATTGGCGTATTTGTGCATTGCTTTCAGCGGTCTTTGCCGCATTGACGGCAATCTTCGCAAAGATCGGCGTGCGCGACATCAATTCAAATCTCGCCACGGCAATCCGGGTGGCGGTCATTCTTTTCATCACATGGGGAATCGTCCTTTTCACCGGCGTGACGAACCAGATCCGGCAGGTAACTGCGCACAACTGGCTTTTCCTTCTTCTCTCCGGCGCCGCGACGGGGCTTTCCTGGCTGTTCTATTTCCGTGCGCTTCAACTCGGAAACGCCTCCAAAGTCGCGCCGATCGACAAACTCAGTGTCGCGATTACAATTTTCCTTTCGATCCTGATTCTCCACGAACCCGCCGATCCGAAAGTCATTCTCGGCGGACTTCTCATCACGGCGGGTTCCTTTGTTCTGCTGATGTAAAAAGCGGAAAAGAAAAAACTTTCTCATTCTCCTCTTTTCATCCGAAATTGATTCATTTACAGAATATTCTCTTTTTTTCTTGTAAATCATACAGCATTTACATCTCATTTTTCAGAGATTTCATATTGGCAGTCTTGCAAGGAGCTCCGTATTCCGATACATTATTTTCAAACAAGGAGCATTTTCATGGAAAAAAGACGGATCCGGATCGGACAGATCGGCATCGGGCACAACCATGCGGCGGACAAGATGCAGGCATTGCGGAATCTATCCGATTTCTTCGAAGTCGCCGGAGTTGTGGAAAGCGATTCCGCATGGCGGGAAAAACGTGGTGATTTCGAGGTCTACAAAGGATTGAAATGGATGACCGCAGAAGAACTTCTTGCCACTCGCGGACTGGAGGCAGTTGCGGTTGAAACGGACGGTTTTGAGCTGGTTCCGACGGCTTTACGCTGTGCGGAACACGGGCTTCACATCCACATGGACAAACCCGGCGGTGAATCGCTGCCTGAATTCAGAAGACTGCTGGAACTCTGCGAGACCCGTTCTCTGGCTTTTCAGCAGGCATATGTCTATCGTTACAATCCTGCCGTAAAGTTCTGTCTGAACGCGGTGAAAAACGGCTGGCTCGGCAAGGTCTTCGAGGTTCACGCGGTCATGAGCCGTTACGACGGCGACAATACCGAATACCGCAGATGGCTCTCACAGTTCAAAGGCGGTGCCATGTACATTTTTGCCGGATACCTGATCGACCTGATCGTCACCATGCTGGGGAAACCGGAAAAAGTCACGCCTTTCATGAAGCAGACACGGGATGACGGACTGATCGACAATGGGCTGGCAGTGCTGGAATATGAACGGGCTGCCGCGACAGTCCGCGTATCCGTGGAGGAGGTGGACGGGATGAAACACCGCCGCCTGATTGTCTGCGGAACCAACGGAACCGTGGAGCTGTGCCCGATCGAACCGCCCGGAAATCTCTATTACACACAGCCACTGACAGTGCGTCTTACGCTCAAAAACGGAAACGTTCAATACTCCTCCGGCACGCATCACGTGAACTGCGGAGTCCTGGGAAGCCGTTATGAAGCACAGTTAATTGAATTCGCAAGGATCATCCGCGGAGAAATCCGGAATCCTTACTCTTGTCAACATGAATATCTGCTGCATGAGGTTCTGCTTGCGGCATGCGGATATTCCAAACCGGAAAAAGGAGTGAAACAATGAATTTTCAGGGCAGGACAGCCATCGTCACCGGCGGAAACGGATATATCGGAGGAACAATCAGCCGGAAATTGCTGGAACAAGGCGCATCGGTCGCCATATTCGACATCGCACTGGAAAATGCACGGAAAACTGCGGAGGAATTTGAAAATGCGTATCCCGTTTCCGTTGACCTGACCAACCCCGATTCAGTTCAGGCTGCAGTTGCCGGAACAATAAAGCATTTCGGAAAAGCGGACCTGCTCGTGACATCCGCCGGAGGCAGCGCCAGAAGCAGGATGAAACCTTTTGCAGAGCAGGACATGAATGTCATCCGCGGGATCATTGAAATGAATCTGTTCGGGGCATTGCATGTAATTCACGCGGTGGTTCCGCATATGTTCCGGCAGAATTACGGCAGAATCGTCAATCTCTCCTCTCTGGTGGCTCTCGGAGGCGTGGAAGGATGTGCGGATTACGCCGCGGCAAAGGGTGGAATCATCGCCGCAACCAAAACACTTGCAATGGAGTTTGGACCGCATAACGTCAATATCAACTGCGTATGCCCCGGCAAAGTGCAGCGCCCCGGCGAGATGCCCGCCGATCCGGAAGCATTCGCCCGCAAACATTCATTCCTGAACCGGATCTGTTCCGCGGACGATATCGCGGAACTCGTTCTGTTCCTTCTTTCAGAAAAAGCGGATTACATTACAGGGCAGAACTACATCATTGACGGCGGACGTTCCCTGGGGTTAAAGGGAGATCACCACGGCAAATGAAAAGAGTCGGAATCATATATGACACCTCACAACCGGGGCTGGGCGGACACGGCACCCATCTGGCGTTCCGCGGACTGCCCGGCGTGGAAACCGTCGCGCTGGCTGATTCAAACGTTGAAAACATCGAAGCCCGCCTGAAAGAGACCGGCGCAAAAAGGCACTATGCCGATTATCATGTCATGCTGGAACGGGAAAAACCGGATATCGTCGTTCTTGGTTCGCGTCTGCCGGGAGATCATTTCGCTCAGATCGAAGCGGCGGCAAAGCTCGGCATCCATATCCTCTGCGAAAAACCGATGAGCGCCGACCTGGACGAGGCCGACCGCATAGTGCATCTCGCGGAAAAATACCATATCAGAATCGCCGTGGCACATCTTGCGCGTTATGCGCCGGTCTTCCTTACGATGAAACGGATGATCGAATCCGGCGCGATCGGGCGTCCCCTGACCTTCTACGGGCGCGGCAAGGAGGATGAACGCGGAGGCGGCGAGGATATGATCGTGCTTGGAACTCATATCCTTGATCTCGGATGTTTCCTGTTCGGAAGACCGGACTCCGTGTTTGCGGAAGTCACGGCCGGCGGACGCCCTCTGCGCCGTTCCGACCGGAGTGCGACAAAGGAACCGGTTGGACTTGCAGCAGGTGACAGTATCATGGCATTCTATCATTTCCCGGACGATGTCAGGGGAATTTTCGAAAGCAGGAGGGGCCTGTTCAGGAATCAGGTGCGGATGGGAATCACTGTCGCGGGAACCGAAGGGATGCTCAGTGTCCGCTATGACAGTGAACGCAAACTGCGCCTGAGCCGGACACAGTTTCCCCCGGAGGACGAGTCAGCTTATGAAGAAGTGCCGCTGACAGAGGAAGACATTCCCGGCGCCGCGCCTCTTATTTCTCCGGAAGACGGCCCTGTGCCCATAAAGTATTTTGAACAGAACAACCGTTTTGCCGCATGGGATCTTATCCATGCAATCGCCGGGAACCGCGCTCCGGCGGCATCCGCACAGGATGCGCAGTTCACACTGGAAATGATTTACGGAGTCTATGCGTCCCATCTGGAAGGGCGGCGGATCGCCCTGCCGCTGAGCAACCGGACGCACCCGCTGTCGGAAACAGGAGGAAAACTCAAATGAAATGTCGAACCATCGTCTTTACGGAACGGGAAAAAGCGGAGCTCATCGAAACCGATTTCGAGCAGATCAACCCGGAACCCGGATTTGCACTGCTGAAAACGGAATACACCCTCATTTCTCCGGGAACGGAGCGGGCATGTCTTCTGGGGCTGGTGGACGGTTCCTTCCCCATGACGCTGGGTTACAGTGCCGTCGCCACGGTGCTCGAAGCGGGAAAAGGCAGCGATTTGAAGCCCGGCGACCGTGCCGTCATCTATCACAGTCACCATTCATCACTTCAATTGAAAGAGGAGCGCGACATTGTCCGCATTGAGAATCCCGCAATTGATTCAAGGGACGCTGTCTTTGCGGTCACGGCTGCAATGGGGCTTCAGGGAATCCGCAAAGTCCGCCCGGAACTGGGAGAATCCGTCGCGGTCATGGGCCTCGGACTTCTGGGACTGGCGGCGGTGCGGTGCGCACATTTAAGCGGCGCATTTCCCTTAATCGCGCTTGACTTCAACAAAAAACGGCGCGCCATCGCCAAAGAGTTCGGTGCGGATTTCGTCTTTTCTCCCGATGAACCTGAACTGAAGCGGAAAATACAGGATTTGACACACGGCGGAATCAATGCCTTAATCGAAGTCACGGGAAATCCGGATGCACTCAACTCCGCCCTTGACTTCATGGCGCCTCTCGGCAGAATTGCACTCGTCGGCTGTTCACGTCTGCCGACAGAACAGATTGATTTTTACCACAAGGTTCACAAGCCGGGAATCTCAATCATCGGCGCGCATAATTTCGTGCGTCCGCGAAACGACTCCCATCCGGGATACTGGACCATGCGCGATGATATGCGGACATTACTCCGTCTGACCGCCGCCGGAAAGTTCAAGCCGTCCGCCATGCAAAGTGAAATCGCAAAACCGGAAGACGCGCCGGAGATCTTCCGCAGACTGGTCAAAGGCGACCCGGACATGCTCGGCGTCCTGTTCGACTGGAGAAATGTGAAATGAAAGTGATCGACTCTCATGTACACCTGCCGGCACGTTCCCCTAAAAAGACCCAGGGAAATCCATTTTATGACTATTTTTCTTCAACTGCCGATGCGCTTCGGTATGCAAGGCATGCTGGAGTAGATGGAATGGTTTTTACTACAATGGATGGAGTCTGGTGCGATACACAGGAGGAATTGGATTCCGCCAATCAGGAAGTATTGGAACTCTATGAATCCGACCCGGAATTTCTTTATCCGGGAGTGCAGATTCATCCGGCTTATTTGGAGTGCTCGAAAAAATGGCTGAAGATTTTTCATGACAAGGGACTGATGTGGGTTGGGGAACTCGTTCATTATCGCGAAAAACGGGGACCTTATGACCGGAAGGAGTGGATGGAACTTTTTCATATCTGCCATAAATATGGAATGGTAGTCCAGCTTCATGGAGATGCAAGCATCATCACTCTGGCAAAAAAACTACCGGAACTTCGTATTGTCAATTCGCATATCACAATAGAGAACCTGCCGGAACTGGCAACATACCCGAATATCATGATTGATGTCAGTGGCAATGCCGGAGGTATCAGACTCGGTCCGATGGAAGCTGCTTTGAAATATTTCGGTGCGGACCGTGTAATCTTCGGAACAGATTTCATCGCTTTTCAAATTGAAGCCTTTTTGTGCCGTGCGAAACAGGCATTTTCTAAACCGGCGGATTACAAAAAGATCATGAGCGAAAATCTGATGAGACTTTTAACAGGCAACGGTGGCATCACGCCATTTCAAAAGGATTTGCAACGGGAGAAAAACAATGTATGCAGTGCTGGTTGATGAAAAGCAGAATCTGAACTGGACGGAAGTTCCTGATCCGGTTGCAGGAGAAAACGAAGTACTGATCGAAATCCATGCCGCGGCGCTGAACCGGGCGGACCTGCTTCAGCGTGCGGGGAAATATCCGCCGCCTCCGGGATGGCCTGAATGGATGGGTCTGGAAGTAGCCGGTATCGTGCTCTCCGCTCCGGCGGACAGCCGCTGGAAGAAAGGGGACAAGGTATGCGCCCTGCTCGGCGGCGGAGGCTATGCGGAAAAGGTTGCCGTTCCGCAGAATATGGTTCTGCCCGTTCCGCACGGGCTGTCCATGACGGAAGCCGCGGCGCTGCCGGAGGCTTTTGCGACATCCTGCCTGAATCTCTGCATCGAAGCCGGAATGAAAAGCGGCGACACCGTATTCATTCAAGCGGGTGCAAGCGGACTCGGCATCGCGGCGATCCAGCTTGCAAAAGCGTTCGGAGCAAAGGTCATTGCAACAGTCGGCTCCGATAAAAAAGCGGAAGCGGTACGCAGACTCGGAGTCGATATCGTCGTCAACAGAAAAACGGATAATCTCGGCAGGATTCTTGAAGAAAATCCGGTCGATATCGTACTGGACTGCGTCGGCGGAACAGGACTCGGAAAACATCTTGAAAAGCTGGCTCCCGGCGGACGCTGGATTCTGATTGCAACACTCGGCGGGGAATCTGCGGAAATCGCCCTGCGCCCGATCCTGAAACGCGGGCTCCGCCTGATCGGAAGCACTCTGCGCAGCCGTTCCGAAGATATGAAAGGGCGCATCCTTGCCGAATTGGAGAAAAAGGTCTGGCCGGAGATCGAATCCGGTGCAATCCGTCCGCTGATCCACCGCACGTTCCCCATTGAGAACGCAGCGGATGCGCACGCTGTTCTGGAACGCCATGAGAACATCGGAAAAGTTGTACTGACCGTACAATAAATGCCATGCAGCCGAAGTCTGCCGATTCCATTCCCCGCAAATACCGTCTGCGGGGAATGTTTTTCTGTGGCTCAATGCGCTCTGTATTCTTCGCGATATCCAGCGTGTTGCCATTCCCCGCATATGCGGAAGACGATGGGAAAAAACAACGGCGGGTGAATCACCTTACACTGTCGCGCAGAATCAACTGATAGGGAATGACCGTCCGGCGCGGAAACGGCTGTCCGCTCAGACGCGCATCCAGCGCATCCGCAACCGCCGAAGCCTGCGCGGCATAATTCTGCGAAATCGTAGTCTGCGGCGGCGTGGCATAACGGGAAAATACGGTCCGTTCCGAAGCGATCAGGGAAATATCCGCAGGAACGCGCCTGTTATAGAGGGACAACGCATAAGCCGCTACCATCCCTGCATTTCCGCCGGGACAGAACAGAGCGTCAACGCCATTCTGAAGAAGCCTGCCGATCTCCTCCACATAGCCGTCTTCCGTGGAAAACCGGATCAGTTGTTCCGCAACAGGCAGACCATGTCTTTTCAGCGCTTTCAGAATACCGTTCTTCCGAATCTCCGTGTTGCCGGTCCCGCTTTGTCCGTAAATGATGCTGCCGACTCTGCGGCATCCCCGGTCGGCAAGGAGCCCGACGGCGAGTTCCATCGCCTGAGGCTCATCGGAACGCACGGAATAAACCTCCGTGGAACCTTTCGGGACATCCCTGTCCACAATCACAAGCGGCACGGCAAAGCGCTCCTCCCATCGCCGGAACAGTTCACCGTCCGTTCCGATCCCGATCGCTCCGCAGAACTGAATGCGCTGGAGCTGTTCCAGATTATCCTGCGGCAGAATTTCGATCCGGTATCCGCGTGAAGACAGCTCGTGCGCGAGCTCGGACATCACCATTTCCACATAACTCTGAATCGGATAAACCGCCTTGTAGGGGCTGATGACCGCGATATTCCGCTGTTTCGTGGAAAGCCTCGGGTGGTATCCGTATTTCCGCGCGACCTCAAACACATGCGCCCTCAACTCCTCACGGATATTCGGATGATGGCTGAACACCCGTGACACGGTCGCCGTCGAAACTCCCGCTTTTTCCGCAATCTCCTGAATTTTCATCTGTAACAATTCCAGTTATGTTGATTCATTTGCAATATAATCCGGACTGCCGGAAGAGTCAACCGCAGGTTCGGCAAAAGATTCAGGAAATCCGTGCCGGAAAAACGGTGTTATTTCTCCGGCGGGAAATAAAGCAGGGTGTTTTCAGGGCAATGCAGGGCTTTTCCCGCACTCTCAACGGCAGTGTTCAGATATTCGCAGGATTCCTCCAGACCTCCCGGCAGACAGTCCCTGCGCCAAAGCATCTTATGCCACTGAAGATCCTGTTCTGCAAGAGCCCGGTAACGCCGGTAATCTTCAAGCAGTCTCCCGCGTTCCTTTTCCGTCACCCAGACAGCCCCGGCGTACCAGGCGTGCCGGCGGCAGAGTTCCGCACGCAGCGCCGTCATGTGCATACGCCGCGCGATTCCTTTCAGATCGCTCAACCATTGCGGACGGAGCACCCCTGTCTCCGGCAAGGAATCCACAATGGCACATGCCTCCGCGAGATCCCTTTTCAGAACGCCGAGCCGGTCCGGGTCCGTCACGGCGGCAAGAGTAATCACACTGCGGGTGTCCGGATCCCCGGCAAGAAAACGCGGGAATACAGGGCCCCACCGGCAGATTTCAGGCGGCCAGTATTTCATACTCTGCGCCTCAAGCATGATCCGGGCGGCATGGAGAAACCGGGGATGCCGTCTCCCGAAAATCAACAGCGAAATTTCAGCGAGGAAATCATCCATGCCGTAAGCGGGTTCCCGAAGACGGCGCAGAATGAAAAGACTGCCGAGCGCCGTATTGAGCATGGGGTTGATATTTTCATAGGAGCCCCAGTCGCTGATGACAAATGCATCCGCGCCGCTCCTGCCGCCCAGCTCCTCAAGAATCCGCAGATTCTCCTGAAGTCTCGGGAGCGGAAGGAAGACATATTCCGCCATCGCATTGCCGGTCATCCAGTTCCCGCGCCCGGAGCAGACGGAACAATGGGCGGAGTAGTGATGATTTTCCGCCTCGAAAACCTCATCCGCGGCGCAATAGCCCCAGTTTGCGATCACGATTTCAGGCTCCAGTTTCCTCCGCAGCGCCGGATATGCGATCAGTTCATCCGCATAAAGCACCATCTTCCGGTTCAGGGAACGAACCGCATGGTGCAGATCATTCCAGTATTCGGCAAGCGCGTTCTCCAATCCTCTGGAACTCAGATAATTCCGGGACAGCCCAAGCCCCAGGGTCGAAGCCTCGTCTCCGCCGCAGTGAACATATTCCGAATCAAACAGTTCCGAGACTTCGGCAATATAGCGTTTCATTCCGGCGCGGACTTCCGGCAGGTCGATCCTTACCACGCGCCCTCCGGCAGGATCATCCCGCCATCTCTCCATTTCCGGACGAGCAAGCAGACGCTCCAGATGTCCGAGCGTCTGAATATGCGGAACGAATTCCAAGCCCAGTTTCCGCAACCCCTTTTTCAGCGTTTCCAGATAATCCGCCGGAACCGTACCCCGCACCGGCAGGCTCTCCTGAGCCCCCTCCCCGTCCAGATAGAGCATGATTCCGGTCAAACCGTATTCTTTCAGGAAACATGCCTGTTCCAGAATCCGTTCCGGACGCGGCAGACGCCCGTGCGCGATATCGTACTGCAGCAGAATCCGTTTCATTCTTCAACCCTTCTGATCTCTGCTCCGGCAATCATGAACCAGTGGGAAACGCGGCTGTCGCTTTTCGCCAGATTCTCAAAGACAAGGGTATTGTCCCCCGGTCTCAACACTCCTTCGGGAATACGGATCCGGCGCAACGTCCAGCCATGTTTCCGGCATCCGTTCCCGCCCTCAAAAACAGTTTTCCCGTTGATCGTGATCCGTATCGGAACCGGCGGGACAAAAAGCTTGTCGCAGGACTGTCCCTCGAACACCAATTCCGAGGGCGCAAGCAACTCCAGAGGAAACACCGCTTTCATCCGGTACTGCTCCGTCATGGTTCCGCGAACGGCAACGGCAAGCCGCCCGGGGCATTTCCAATGATAAAAGACCGGAGCCATGCCGCCCTCGAACGCATAAGGGGAAATCCGGACACCGTTCGGACGTTTTTCCACGAAAACCGTCTGCCGGTGTTCCCGGATCGCCTGCTGCGGATTCCGTATCATTTCCGCAATCAGCGAAGGCATCTTACCGTTTTTTTCCACTTCGCACCGTATTTTCGCCAATGTCCAGAGACTGTCGCAAATCTTCCGCCAGTCCGTATGCGGATTTGCCGCGGCAATTTCCAGATACCGTTTCCAAATCGCCGCGCCGGCGGCGGACGCCGGATTTTTCGAACAGGCATGCAGACCGTTCTCCAGAATCCCGTATTCATCGTGGAGCAGCTCTCTGCGCACTCTTTCCGGACTCAGTTTCCGTGCCGCGGCAAAATCGGCAATCAACGTTTTGACGAAAGACTCCGTGAAAAACGCTTCGGACGGTACACGCCCGTTATTCAACGGATCAGAATCCAGCCGGTCGTAAACGGAGGCGACGATCTTTTTCACGGTCTCCGCCGCATTTCCATAATACCCCTCGATGAATTCGCTCTCCAACGCACGGGTATCCAACAGGGGATTCCAGCATAGACGCGCCTGAACATAAGTGAACATCGAGGCGAAAATACGGTTTGTCCCGCAGTACCAGATACTCCCGCGCATATTCCGGCGGGCAAGCCATTTCAGACGGTGAGCCATTCCCCGGTGCGTCAGCGAATTGCCCGCGGGATAGTCGTAAATGCCGAGCTGTTCCGGGTCGGAGACTTCCAGCCAGTCCGCCAGCTGGCTTCCGGCGACAATGTTTTCGGGGGCATCGAAATCCCGGAACCCGTTCGGTGCGGAAAGACGGTTCGGCCACGGGGCATAGAGCAGGTGCACATTGGCGGCGGGTTTCAGATGTTCCGGCGCCGGCTGGGTGCTGATATAGGCATAGGAGAGCAGATATTTGCGGGGGAATTCCCTGCCCACCCTTTCCGCAATGCCGTTCACCCAGTTCAGAAACAGATCCGTTTCATTCCAGCCGAGTTTCCGCTTCGCCTCGCACCCCTCGCAGACACACCGCTCGGAATCATCCCCCTGCTGAATCACATACAGCAGATGCTGCGGATTTTTCCTGATCCAGCGCAAGGCGCGCTCCGCGGCGGCACGAATCCCGTCCGGATTGCTCTGGCAGAGCATGACGCGGACATCCTGCGTATCTTTCGGCATCCGCGTCCCGTCCGCGCGCAGGCAATAGAATTCGGGATGTTCGTCGTAATAATATTTCTTCGGGACAAGAAATGCCGAGGTATGGTCGATCCATTGCGTCCGGTCTCCGGGAAACACCGCATCAATTCCCGCGTTGCGCGGGTCCGCGAGGGCAAAACCGCTCTCATCGCCGTAGACGCACCATCTGCCGGGCGCCCGTTTTCCGTTGAAAAACGGACGGTCCGCCGCATGGACCGCATTCAGAATGTTCGTTTTCCCGACTGCGGAATGAACGCCAGGAGCAAAAAATTTCATTCCCTGCGTCTCCAGAAAACGGTATACTCCGTAAGCCGTCCCCTGAATGGACTCGCCGGCAATCACCAGATTGGAACATTTCACCGCAATCGTAAAACCGTTGAATCCCTGTTTCTCCAACTCTTTTTCAGAAAGCGCATTCTGTTTCAACGCGGCTTCCTTTCCCAGAAGAATCATATTGAACGGATGTTCCGTGTTTTCTTTCTGCGGCAGCATAATCCCCGTCAGCGTATTCAGGTGGCGTTGCAGAGCGTCTTTCTCACGCAGCAGCTGTTTCGGATAAACATCGGAGGAAACGATTCCGTACAAAGGATACGCCGTTCCGACAGGCGTGATCTCATTGACCCGCGACACCAGAAGCAGACCCGGAAACGGAATCCGCTGATCCACGGCAAAAAAACTGCCGATCATGAGAATTTTCTTTCCTTCCGCCGGAGTCATTCCGACCGCCTTCAGCTTCTCCCAGGACGGTGTCCCTGTACGGCGGAAGTTTCTCAGCGGCAATATTTTGAACTGTTCCCCCGGGGAATATGGAAATCTCTCATGAAACGCTCCTCCGCCGGAATTCAGGTTCAGTTCCAGCATCCCCGCCTCCTCCGCAAAGAAATGAAGCACCAGATACTCCGCGTTTTCCTTCCATGCCGGAACCTCGCAGGATTCACCGGGCAAGGTACGGCAGGAAACCTGTCTGCCGTCCGGAGAGCTGTAAACTCCGGCGGAAAGACACCACAGGTGAAAGACAGCCAGAATCACAGCCGGCCAGCGCATTTTCATAAGAGACACTCCTTGTTTAAAATAAAATCATACCATTTCATACCATTTCTTTTTATTATACGCATTTTTCCGCAATCGTCAATAGGCAAAACGAAAAAAAAGAAAAAACTTTTCAAACAATCCATTTATTTTATGAAAATGCGGAGATCAGAAGCAGAAAAGAGCAATCAAGGTTCAAAATGAATTGATTTTCCATAACCGCAACAGGCTTTCAGAATATGAGGGAAGATCGTTCCATTCTAAAAAAATCAAAAAAGTTTCAGTATCCCCCCTTGACAAAAGAGGAATGATAAGGTATGATATAAACAGAGCTTTCAGAATAGAGGAGAAGACCATGCGGTTTCCCAGCGCCTACAACAAAACACGCGAATGGATCATGCGGATTGCGGAAAATCCCGAAACGGAAGTGGAAAAACTTCCGGCGGATCGGCAGATCTGCACGATTCTGGACGTCAGCCGCGACACTGTCCGCAGGGTGATTGCCGCGCTTGTCGAAGAAGGAATTCTGGAAGTCCGGCATGGAAACGGCACCTATATCAATGCCGCCGCCCTCAAGCGTCATAAGAAACAGCTTCAACCCGCCGGTTTTACGGTCGGCATCATATTCTACGGCGGCAACTCCTCCGTTTCGCTGGCGACATACGTCTGGGGAATTCTTCAAAGCGTAATCAATGAATTGAGTGCAAACAATATCAGGATCATGTTGCTTAACATTAAAAGCAGAGGGGTCCTCGCCATATCCGAAATCGCCGCGCAGGGAATATCAGGGCTGATCTGGTTCTGCCCGGACAAAGAACAACTGGAAATCATCAGCGGGCTCAAGGAAAAGGAGATTCCCGTTGTAATGGTCGGCGGCACGCTTTTTCATGAAAAATCTCTCCATTACGTTGGCGCGGATGACGCCGAAGGCGGCAGGATGGCGGGCGAATATCTGCTGAAAAACGGACATCATGACATTTTATATGTTGCAAGGGCAACGTCCAGAAACTTCGACGAGGCGCGGTACGAAGGTTATTGCCAGGCACTGGCGCGGTATGGAGTTTCACCGGACCCCGCACTGGAAATCACTGTCCTTGACCTGTTCGAAGTGTATCAGGCAATCAGAAAGCAGATTTCTTCGGGGAAACCGTTTACGGCGATTTTCTGTGCGGACGGCATTTTCCTGAATGTCATCCAGAACGCCGTACGGGATGAAAATAAAAAAATACCGGACGATTATTCCCTGATCACATTCAGTCCGGGCCATGAGGATTTTCTTCCTTATGCGCCGGTCCAGATATTGCAGGATCTGGAAAAATACGGTGTCATCGCCGCGCGCGGCGTCATTGACCTTGTCACGGGGCGCAGGATCGCTTTGCTGAAAGAGTTTATGAAACCCAGGCTGATCTCCGGGGCATCCTGCCGGAAGATTCCCTGGAATGGTTGAAAATCACATTCGCAGAAAGGAGCATCAGGCATGACAGGAAAGAAAAAGAAAGTGAGATACCGGGCATTTACACTGATGGAACAGTTTATAAGGAAGATTTGTGAAAGAGCAGTTTCATTCCGGCGGCGTCAATCCCACTCTGCCTTGCTTCTTCTTTCTTCAATTCCAATGTTTCCCCGCTCCTTCTTACTGTCAGAGTCTTCTGTTCCTGCGTCAAGGATGAAAGCAAGGATTTTCACCCTGATCGAACTTCTCATCGTTGTAGCAATCATTGCCATTCTTGCGGGGATGCTTCTGCCGGTACTGGGGAAAGCGCGAGACCTCGCGAGAAAAGCGGATTGCATCAGCCGCCTGAAACAGCAGGGAATTATTTTCGCCTCCTATGGAAACGACAACAAGGAGTGGATTCCCTGCGGTTCCGGTTCCATAGCCAGAATCTATCCTTATGCGGGCTATCCATTGAATGCGGACAATGACTGGTACAGCAACAAGGCGGCCAGTGATATCCTGAAAAGAAAAGGAGTCCTTGCATGTCCGCAGGACTACCCCTGCCCGTCCAAACTGCGCCCCAATAAACAAAACGGGATCGGCTGGTATGCCTTAGGCTCCTATCTCTCCATGAAAGCCTATACATCCGGCTGGGAGGTTCAGACTACAGCGGCGAAAGAATATTCTTTCACACGTTATACTCTGATCAATCACCCCAGCCTCCGCTTCATCCGGATAGACTGCGCGGGGACATGGAACACCGGCATCGGCGCCGGTTACGGCAGTTATTTCACCGGAGAAAGCGCCGCGAAAGCATACGGTTATATCCATAATAACGCCGTAAATGTTCTCTGGATTGATCTTCATGCGGGAAGTCACACCCGTCAGGAAATGTTTGATTTCCACAACCGGATCAAGAATGTCCAGAACTTATACTGAACGAACGGCTCCGCTGCAAGAGAGCGGAGTATCGGAAAGTCAAACCAGTGACGAAAAAACAAAACGGTATGGTACAGGTCGCCGACCTGCTGCGATCCGGCGGTTCGCAGCAGGACTGCGACAAGGGTAAAGCTCTTGAACCGGGAGAAATGCTCATGCGTTCTTCCGTCTCAAAGACGCCCGGGAAAACGGGGACGGAGCCCGCTGGAATAAAATTTCATAAAACAGGAGGATGAAAATGAAAAACGGAATGCTTGCTTTATGCGCGGCGTTGATTTCCGCCGGAATTGCGGCGGAGGCACAGGAATGGCTCGGAGACGGTTATGCAAACAGGATGCGCCTGAATCTGACGGAAAAAGCGGCGGCGGGAAATCTTGAAAACTTCCCGGTATGCGTCCGTCTGAACGGAGATGAACTCTTTTCCAAAATCAAGCCGGACGGAAGCGACCTGACTTTCACGTCCGCCGACGGAAAAACAGTTCTTCCGCATGAAATCGAATCCATGGACGCGGCGAAAAAAGAGCTGATCTGCTGGGTCCGGCTTCCTGTGATTCAACAGAAGAAGGAGACGCCGTTTTATCTTTACTTCAACAATCCCGGAGCCCAGTCGAAACATGATCCCGGGGCGGTATGGAGCAACGGCTATCTGGCAGTCTGGCACATGAACGGAAAAGACAGCGCGCCGGACAGTCTCGGCAATTTCAATCTGACATTGAAAAACGGAGCCGGAACTGTCCCCGCCCTGATCGGAACAGGCGTGGAAAGCACCGGCGGCAAAGCCGGGCTGGAGTACCGCTATCTGCGGGGAGAAAAAGCTCCCGCCCTTCCTGCGGGGCAGTCGTTCACGCTCTCCTGCTGGGTCAACCTGCGCAAGAACGGCGGGCATTTCTTCTATGACTATCCGGTTCAGCTGTTCTACCATCCGGCGAAACGCTGGCAGGTCAATTTCAACAAACCGAAATCCGTCGGCGCTTACAGTTATCTTACAGATAAAACCCCATACAACCGCTGGGTGAATCTGAGTATCGTCTACGACGGCGGAAACAAAACGCTCCGGCTTTTCGTCGACGGAAAACCGGGGGAACTTTTCAAAAACGCGGATTTTCCCGGACTGCGGGCAAAAAGCATCCTTTCACTGATGTCGACAGATGCACTCGGAGACGAATTTACGCTGTCGAATACGGCGCGTTCTCCGGAATGGATCGCAGCCGCGTATGAAAACCAGAAAGACTCCGCCGCCGTTTCCATCGGC